>Ga0209463_1001086_pt1 | contig 17466 bp, 15 predicted proteins | sample AgamicMgSfrz_FD_187169 | JGI IMG/M metagenome (GOLD analysis project Ga0209463, IMG submission 187169) | Agave microbial communities from Guanajuato, Mexico - Mg.Sf.rz (SPAdes) (version 2) | ecosystem: Host-associated > Plants > Phyllosphere > Phylloplane/Leaf | place: Guanajuato, Mexico... | reverse complement strand
TCCGGGACACTTCTGCACGTGTTAGTGAAAGGGCAAGGAGGCTACAGCACGTATACGAAAGTGACCGTAAAATAAAAGAATACGAGATTTTTAGCATAAGAAAAAAGCATGCAATGCTGCATGCTTTTTTCTTATGCTTTTACAACAGGTTTTATCGCTTTATACGACAGATATAAAACAACGTCTTCACCAAGTGAAGCGATAGTGACATCTACTATACAGCTATTTTTGCAACAAGTGTAGCAATTCAAAGAACTATTGATACAGACATAAAATTCGTGGAGAAGTATCAATAGTTGGATAACAGAAAGAAAATTGGAGTGACATGGATTCACACTAGATTTACAGTTAATAACACTAACTTCCATGTATCTTATATCGACCCGAGTGCTAATTATGAGTCAAAGTAAAATCCAGGGCTGAAGATGAAGTGATATTCCTATTAATAATAGATATAAACAGTGACATATTGGTAATTCAAGAAATTGTTAAAGTAGTCACGAATATTCTAAGAGGACTATCAGTTAAAATACCTCAATCACAAAAAGGATATTGGAAGAAAATCTTGGAGAGATTTGCAAAGAGGTTAAGGAATATCTCTATCAAATGCTTATTCCATTCAATTTGGAAAATAAAGTAGTAACAATAAAGGTAATGAACTAACGTAAAATTATGCATACATTAAGAGATTAGAACAATTTCAAGAATAGATTAATATAATAGAGGAAGGGCAAAACGCTGAATAAGCCTTACTTTTTATTATATTGAAAGGGGGAATTAAATCTACATATTTAAAATCTTATTGATAATTTTTTGTAAAAAAGAAAATTGGATATTTTTTGAAAATTGACTAGGAGAAAAAGATTTCACAATGTATACTTAGGAGGATAGATTTTCAACGGGTAATAATGATTAAAATTATGCTTAATTTTTCATTGGAATTATTATAATTCTTCAAATTTTCGTGTCTACATACTATTTTAAAATAAGATTAATCTCATTAAAAATGTTAAACACATTTTTAAATGTATTCCTTATTTGTTTCAATATTTATTTTTTAATACTTCTTTGAATTAATAGCTCATGAGGTTTTACACTTTATTCTTTGACTTATTAAAGAATATCCGATTCGTATTTCTATACTTTTTATTGTTGTCTAACTTTGCTTATGTGTTTAATAAGTGTGTTTATTTTATATTTCCGCTCAACTCTTTTGTTAAGTATGGTTCTCCCTTTTTATTTGAGTTATATTTCTAGAACAAGAACGACTAGAAAAACTTATTCTATACTTTTATTTCTAGCTTTACAATTTTTGTACTTTGCCTTGCTGTTAAGCAATTATTATTTAAGCTTCAGCATTACCCTTATTATATGATTCGATTAAGTTACACATAGGGAAGGGGTGTTTATTGGTAGCCAAAGATAGGGATTTCCCAAATAACCGATTTGGTTGAGAACATGCCCCTAGGTAAATGCCCCTGTTAAATACTTTGAGTAAAAACTATAAAATGGAATATTTAAGGTGGGCGATGTATACTTATCACATTTAAATAATTGAGGAAAAAGGTTTCTTATTAATATTTCTAGCTATATTGTTTATTTACTGTTTAGGGTTTCCGAGAAGAGGAGTTAAGGTAATAAATAATAATTTTATAAAATTATTATTTATTATAAGCTTTAGATTTTACTGTTTTTTTTATATTGGATGGTTTATATTTAATCAAATGTAGAACATAGATAAGGAAGAGTTGAAGGTAAACCAAGTTAGAATGATTGGGAGTTTAATCTATCCAAACTAAAAGTATGTAAGATCTTATAATAATAAAAAAGAATCTACAAATGTGGGTTCTTTTTTATATAATATAGAGAATTAAATTCTTTGGAGGTGCACATTATAAAAATACAAAAAAAATTTATTGTGGTATTAATCCTAATTTTTCTGATTATTTCCTTGTTGTTTTGTTGGAAGCGATGGAGTTTTGACAATCAAACATACGGTATTTATACACAAAAATCTATTAATCATACTAAAGATATGGTGAAGGCTAAGAAAGAACCGTATGTTAATGCACAGCAACAACTGCTTTCTTTAGCAGATAAAGCACTTAAAGAGGATGTTAAAACGCCTTTTTTACTTAATATTCCCCCAGCCTATAAGGATAGTGAAGGGCATTCAAAAACTAGTGAAAATTTAACCAAAAGTGCCTACAATGCTTATGTTCTCAGTCTAGCTTGGAAATTAACAGATGAACTTAAATATAAAATAAGAGCACAACAAATATTGAACATATGGACAAAAAATAATAGATTAATATCTCATAAAGATGATACTCCTTTAGTATCTGCCTATGGTGGCGTAGGATTTATATATGCAGGATTACTTCTCAAAGGTGATGAACAATGGGATCAGTCTTCTTTCCGTAAATGGGTAAAATTAACTTATCTACCAACAGTTAAAGTTGCTAGAGATAAAGAAAATAATTGGGCCGATTGGGGAAACCTTGCTTCGCTTGCAGCATATAGCTATTTAGATGATAAAAATAAGTTTAATAAAGAGGTTGAGTATACGAAACATCTAATTAAAACTCAGATTGGGATAGATGGAGAAATGGTAAAAGAAATAAATAGACAAAAAAATGGCATGTTTTATACTTATTTTGCTTTAGCTCCTCTTACTCAATCTATAGATATTATATACAATCAGACAGGTGTAAATATGTTTGATACTAAAACTAAAGAAGGAGAGAAAATTAAGAGGGCATTGGACAATTTCTATTTTTATACAAATCATCCTAGTCAATGGCCGTATTATAAATTAAAAGATTTGAGTACGCCATATAAACAATCCGTATATAATAATTGGTCTATTACTTTATATGAAGCAATGTCTGGAATATATGATGATGAAAATTATAGGAGATATGTTGCTTCTTACCGTCCTGTAATTGGTGGTTATCTTACTAGCGAGACACCCCATCATGTAGTATGGAATTTTCCTACTTTATTAAAACCTGACTTATAAATTTCTATTACTCTAATGTAAGTTTAATGTTAAAGAATAAAAGACTACTGGAAGTCTGTAACTGCTCTTTAGTTATTCTCATAATATCAATTAATAGAAAAGGTAAAGTAAAAAGCAGGAAGCATTTGCTTCCTGCTTTTCAGTGTATAGTTATCTCTGCTGTTTTGAAACTTTTTTCATACTATGCAAAATAAACAACATCAGTGCTGCTCCAGCAGAATCAATCATCACATCTATAACCCTGCCATCCCGACCAACGATAAAAGCTTGATGAATTTCATCTAGGAAAGCAAATGATCCTAGATAAAGCCATGCTTTTATGTAACGATATTTCTGCTTTTGTAAATTCCAGTAAATAAGCAAACCCAAAATGCCGAAAAACGAAAGGTGAGCAATTTTTCGTGCGATAAATTCGATGTTAAATCCGTAGCTGTAGGCGGTGAAAAATTCACTGCCAGGGTGCAAAACAGACCAAAACGTAGCGTTATGGTCCCAAACGGATGAATTCGTCCAGCTAGAAGGGTCCGTTACTTCTAAATGCGGAGTGTGGGAGAACTTTGAAATAGATAATAGCAAAAGAACTAATAAAACACGTTTTAAGATCATTTAAAAACCCTTTTCTCTACAAAATTTTCACTTAATGATAAAAAAAGATGTTGAAAAATGCAAGGGATTAGTTAGAGTATATGACTTTATCAAGCCTTTTAGACTATTATTTTTGTAGGCGCAAATAACTATTTGTTGATTGTGTTTTGAATCAAAATGCAATATCCAAAGGATTGGTTGCGTTTTCAATATAACAAATAGGATTTCTATTTTTATCAGAAATTTAAAAATAAATAATTCTCTAGGCTCAATAAATAGAAGGATTTCACTGGTAAAATAAGTTTTAAAGATTTATTTGGAATAAAATTCTTTAAAATGAAAATAGATCTAATTTTTATATATAATTAGTATATAATTATAACGTTTATCATGATGGAAAAAGACTATTCCAGATACAAAAAACGACATAAAAAGAATAAATTAAGTCATTTGGTGTCTTTCGACAAAATAAGACATTGAAGGGTTTGCATGCCTATGGTAGTATTTCATAAGTATAAACTAGTTCATATAGATCATTTTGAACGACAAGGAGGAAATGAAAAATGATTGATCTTCACTGTCATATTTTACATGGTATTGACGACGGTGCTCAAACAATAGAAGACAGCTTAAATATGGCAAAACAAGCAGTAAGTGAAGGAATTCATACCATTGTTGCAACTCCTCACCACCATAATGGCAAATATATAAATGAAAGAAATGAAATTATACAGCGAGTCGAACGGTTAAACCATTATCTACTTCAAGAACATATCCCTCTTAAGATATTACCAGGTCAAGAGTCTCGCATATATGGAGAAATTATGAAAGACTATCAAAATGGTAAAATACTCACTCTAAATCAAACAGATAAATACCTGTTTGTAGAACTGCCATCCAGCCAAGTGCCGAAATTTACAGAAAAATTAGTATACGATATTCAGTCCGAAGGACTAACGCCTATTATAGTTCATCCTGAGCGAAACAGCAGGCTTATAGAAGATCCAGATATTTTATACAAGCTGGTGAACAAAGGAGTTCTCACTCAAATTACAGCATCCAGCTTAACAGGACGGTTCGGTAAAAAAATTAAGAAATTTTCCATGGATTTAATTGAGGCAAACTTAACTCATATGATTGCTTCTGATGCACATAATCTTTCAGGAAGAAACTTCTACATGCAAGAAGCAAGCGGGTGGATTGCCTCTGAATACGGAATGGACATGTTGTACATGTTTCATGAAAATGCAGAAGCTATTGTTAACGGACACAAATGTTTTAAAGATACACCTGATAAGGTCAGAAAAAAGAGATTTTTAGGAATATTTTAAATGTTATATTTTCTGACAATTAGCTTCTTGTTTTAAACTAAATTGGTGTAATATTCAATAAAAGTATAAAAATAAATTAATGGTGATATCTCCTAACCGTTATCAAGGGAGATACTCGGCTATGCTGTGGGTATAAATAAATGTACCTTAGACACAATGTTGTCAATGGTATGGTGTGAGGGAGGGTTAGATGCCCAAATATTACATAAGTATTTAAAACACATATATATAATTGAATTACTAAATAAAACGAAGAGAATGAGGGATTATGAATAATGAAGAAAGTTAGAAAAGCAATTATCCCAGCAGCAGGTCTTGGTACACGTTTTTTGCCAGCAACAAAAGCAATGCCGAAAGAAATGCTTCCAATTGTAGATAAGCCAACTATTCAATATATTGTAGAAGAGGCTATTGAATCAGGCATAGAAGATATTATTATCGTAACAGGAAAAGGGAAACGAGCTATTGAAGATCATTTTGATTATGCTCCAGAGTTAGAAAATAATTTGGAAGAAAAAGGAAAGTTGGAAATTTTGGAGAAGGTTCGTCGATCTTCTAATGTAGATATTCACTATATTCGCCAAAAAGAACCTAAAGGTTTAGGTCATGCAGTATGGTGTGCACGCAACTTTATTGGGGAAGAGCCATTTGCTGTTCTACTGGGAGATGATATTGTACAGGCAGAGACGCCATGCTTACGTCAACTTATGACTGAATATGAGCAAACACTCTCTTCAGTTATAGGAGTACAAACAGTGCCTGATGATCAAACTCACAGATATGGAATTGTTGATCCTATCTCAAACGAAGGACGTCGCCATCAAGTAAATACATTTGTAGAAAAACCATTAGCAGGAACAGCACCTTCTAATTTAGCTATTATGGGACGCTATGTATTTACGCCGGAAATTTTTAAGTTTCTAGAAGAACAAGAAGTTGGAGCAGGCGGAGAGATTCAATTAACTGATGCGATTCAAAAGTTAAATGAAATTCAACGCGTTTTTGCTTATGATTTTGAAGGTAAGCGTTATGATGTAGGCGAAAAATTAGGGTTTATTGAGACTACAATTGAATTTGCGTTACAGCACGAAGAACTAAGGGATAAACTTTTGAATACTATGGCGACTATAATTCAGAAGGAAAATATAACACCCTTACAGATTAAGTGAAAAAGTTTGTCTTAGGAGATCATGATGTCTATTAAAAATTTAGTGCCTTTGAATGTGAAAAATTCAATTAGAAAAATTTATTATCAAAGAAAATATTCCTCACTTAAAATTTTATCAAATGTAGTGTTAGGCAATAATAATACATTTGAAGAAGGTGTTACTTTAAATGATTCTGTTAATGTTTCAAAAACTTCAATTGGTAAATATACTTATATTGCTCCTAGAACTCACATAAACAGAACTAAAATAGGTAGATATTGTTCGATTGGTCCAGAAGTACTTTGTGGTTTAGGGGTTCACCCTACTAGTCTTGTAAGTACCCATCCCTCTTTTTTTTCTACAAAGGGTCAATCTCAGATAGTTTTTGCAGATAGCAACTATTTTGATGAAGTAAAAGAAACAATACTTGGTAATGATGTATGGGTTGGTGCAAGAGTAACTATACTAGATGGATTAACTATAGGCGATGGTGCAATCATAGGTGCTGGATCTATCGTTACTAAGGATGTCCCACCTTATGCAATTGTAGTTGGAAATCCTGCAAAAATTATTAAATATCGTTTCGAAAATGAAATAATTGAAAAATTATTAGAAATAAAATGGTGGACGTGGGAAGTAGAAAAGATAGAAAAGAATAAAGAGCTATTTTTAGATGTAGATAGTTTTGTAAGAAAATTAAAATATTAACCGATAAATTTTGAGTTGGGAGAGATCATTTTTCCAGGGGGGTGAGATGAGCTATGGGGAATTTAATTGAGAAGAAAAAAATGAGTCACAAAAAGGTGCCAATAGCAGCTACTATTAATGAGAAAGAAACATATATACTTTTGAAGCGTATTTTGGATATATCCGGGGCTATTATAGGAATTATCATAACGTCACTATTATTAATAATAGTAGCACTTGCTATTAAACTAGAGGATCCTAAAGGTCCAGTAATCTTTTCTCAAAAACGAATTGGAAAAAATGGTAAAGAATTCAATATGTATAAATTCAGATCTATGGTTACAGATGCAGAATTCAAGTTAAAAGAACTCCTTGAATTAAATGAAACTACTGGTGCCATGTTTAAGATGAAAAATGATCCTAGAGTAACAAGGGTAGGGAAATTGATTCGAAAAACTAGTATAGATGAGCTCCCTCAATTCTTTAATGTTTTAAAAGGAGATATGAGTCTTGTGGGGCCAAGGCCTCCATTACCTAGAGAAGTAAAAAATTATAATGATTACCACAAGCAAAGACTGTTGGTTGTACCTGGTTGTACAGGGTTATGGCAAACTAGTGGTAGAAGTAATATTGGTTTTGAAGATATGGTGCACCTAGATTTGGAATACATAAACAAACGATCAATTTTGATGGACATTAAGATTATATTTAAAACATTTTTTGTTCTATTTGGATCGAAAGATGCGTTTTAAATAAAAAGAAAGATGGTGCTATGAGAAGTGGAGAAAAGCTCAAAAATCTATATAGCTGGACACAGAGGTCTTGTTGGTTCAGCTATATTAAAAAAATTAAAAGAGGAAGGATATACTAATTTAGTATATCAAACTAGTAAGGAATTAGATTTGAGAAATAAAGAAGCTGTGGATCAATTCTTTCTAAACGAAAAACCACAATATGTATTTTTAGCAGCTGCTAAAGTAGGTGGAATTGTTGCTAATAATGAGTATCCAGCAGATTTTATTCGCGATAATCTATTAATTCAAACTAATATAATCGACGCTTCTTACAATAACAATGTGGATAAACTGTTATTTTTGGGAAGTACTTGTATTTATCCTAAATTAGCACCTCAACCTTTGAAAGAAGAATATTTATTAACTGGTGAATTAGAGTCAACAAATGAACCATACGCGATTGCAAAGATTGCAGGGATTAAAATGTGTCAATCCTATAATCGTCAATATGGAACAAAATATATATCTGCAATGCCTACAAATTTGTATGGTCCTAATGATAATTTTGATTTACAAACTTCACATGTATTGCCTGCATTACTCCGTAAATTTCATGAAGCTAAAGAAAATAAAGATCCATATGTAGAAATGTGGGGAACAGGCACGCCAAAACGTGAATTTCTTTATTCGGATGATTTAGCCGATGCATGTATTTTTCTTATGAATAATTATGTGGGAAATGAGATTGTTAATATCGGTGTAGGAGAAGATATTACTATTAAGGAACTTGGTGAAAAAGTTAAAGCAGTAGTCGGATACGAAGGTGAAATAAGGTTTGATAAATCAAAACCTGATGGTACTCCTCGTAAGTTAGTAGATGTATCAAAGATAAATCAGCTTGGTTGGAGTGCTGAAACAACATTAGAAAACGGACTCGAAAAAGCCTATCAATGGTTTTTAGAAAATGAAATCGCCACTGTAAAATAATATAGACTTAGTTTTACAATAATAATTTATATCTGGAGGATATTATGAAAAAAGCTTTAATTACAGGTGTTACAGGACAAGATGGATCTTATTTAGCTGAATTGCTATTAGAAAAAGGTTATAAAGTGTATGCACTTCGCCGTCGTACTAGTACACAAAATTATGAAAATGTGGAGCATATTAAAGAGAATTTAGAGTGGATTGATGGAGATTTAACAGATTTAGCTTCGTTAATTAATGCAGTGAAAATCTCACAACCGGATGAAGTATATAATTTGGCAGCACAATCATTTGTAGCAACTTCCTGGCCACAGCCGATTGCCACAGGTCAAATTACAGCAATGGGTGTGACAAATATGCTAGAGGCTGTACGTATTGTAAAACCTCAAGCAAGATTTTATCAAGCATCAAGTTCTGAAATGTTTGGTAAAGTAATAGAAACACCACAAAAAGAAACAACTCCTTTTTATCCACGTAGTCCGTATGGTGTAGCAAAGGTATATGGACATTGGATTACTGTAAACTATCGTGAAAGTTTTGATATGTTTGCATGCTCAGGAATTTTATTTAATCATGAATCTCCTAGACGTGGACTAGAATTTGTAACTCGTAAAGTAACAGATGCAGTGGCTCGAATTAAATTAGGACTGCAAGATGAATTGAGACTAGGTAATTTAGACGCAAGACGAGATTGGGGATTTGCTGGAGACTATGTAAAAGCAATGTGGCTTATGTTACAACAAGATAATCCCGATGACTATGTTATTTCTACTGGGGAAACTCATACTGTACAAGAGCTTGTAGAAATTGCATTTGGTTGTGTGGGTTTAGATTGGAAAGAGTATGTTGTTATTGATGAAAAATTTGTGAGACCAGCTGAAGTAGACTTATTATTAGGCGATTGTTCAAAAGCAAAAGAAAATTTAAATTGGGAACTAGAAGTATCATTTGAAAATTTAGTTAAAATGATGGTGAAAGAAGATTTACAAAGGTTGGAAAAACAAGTTGATAAAAAAAGCCTTCTTACAAAATAAAGTCAATGTAAGTATTCTAATTAATTTCGCAACTAAAGGAGGAGGCTTCTTAGTCTCCTTTATCGTATTAGCTTTATTGGCTAATCAAATGAGCAATAGAGAATATGGATTATGGTTAACTTTATACTCTATGATTACTTGGTTTACTCTGATAGATGGTGGAGTAGGAAACGGAATGAGGAATATATTAGCCGAAAAACTAGCTCTAGGAGAAGTATTATATAGTAAAAAAGTTGTTTCATCTGCATATTACTATATGCTTAAAATTTCATCTATTGTGCTTCTGATAGGAATTTTTTTAATAATATTTACTAAAAAATACGACATGATTTTATTTCATTTTAGTTTTGAAGAAATTATTGTATTTTTTCTAAGTATGGTCTTATTAATAACTTTGCAACTTATAAACTTTATAAGTTTAGCTAATCAAGATGCTTATATACCAGGATTAGGCGTTTTTTTTAGTAATTTGCTTTTTCTCATAATTATAAGTTTGACCTCATCAATTGAAAAAAACCTACTAATTGTCATATTTATCTATTCATTTAGTGTTAATTTTGTTACATTATTATTTTCTTTAATTCTTTTTAGTAGGAAATATAAGCATATCAAACCATCTTTTAAACTTAAAGAATTTAAGTATTTCAAAATGACTTTTGGAGTAGGTGTGAATTTTTTAATTTTACAATTAGGGTTTGTATTAGTTTATACAACAGATACTTTTTTAGCTCTACAGTTCATTAATCCAGATGCTGCGACAAAGTACCAATTAAATTATAGAATTTTTTCAATTGTGACTATCGTAGGGAATATTATTGTACTTCCGTTCTGGTCTAGATTTACCCAGTTGTTTGTACAAAAAAAATATAATGAGATATATACTTCTATACGAAAGCTAATTTTAGTCATTTTAGCTTTAGGAGTAATAGGTATCGTGCTTTTCTTCTTAAGAAATTTCATATTAGACATTTGGATAGGGAAGGTATATGGTTCTACCAAATTAGCCTTTTTAATACTAATATTTGTGGTTCAAATGGCATGGACAAACGTTTTCGCGAACTTTATGAATGGAATTTATAAAGTTCGCGTTCAAATGTTTACTTTGATTATAGGAGTCTTAATAAAGGCACTATTTCTCATGATTTTATATTATTTAGACAAGGTTACTATCGAGAACATTGTATTGTCATCCATAGTTGGCCTTAGTACTTCCATGATAGTATTACCATATTATAGTTTTAACCTAATTAAAAAGAACAAAGAAATGCAAAGAGAAGTAGAAGTTATTTCACCTGTTTAATACAGGTGAAATAACTTTTTTATTTAAATATTTACAAGGAGTATATAAATGATTCATTACTTTACTGATGTTGTAGTCGATGAAGAGATTATAAGAGAAAGAAACTTTAAACATTCCGAGGCGGGATATAGAAGATCCATGTTTGTAGTAGCTTCTTTTGCAGAGGATTATAAAGTAGTATCTATGGCATCTCCGGAAAGAAAGGGATATTTTAAGTCTGAACGGTCATCTGTGAATGAGAAGTTTTTATATTTAGCAGGTTTTAAACTCAGCCCTTTGCTTAATGCAATTGTTTATAATTTTATTGTTCTTATGTATTTATTGAAAAATTGTAAAAAAGAGGATAAAATAATTGTGTATAATTTAATACCTAAACAGATTATTGGTATATATATATATAAATTATTATTTAATAATGATTTGATTCTTCAAATTGAAGAATTATATAGTTCAAAAAAAGGGTCTAAAATAAAGAAAATATGTCACTGTTTTCTTGAGAAATTCTTATTTAAGGTTAGTAATAAAATTGTAGCAGTTAACTCGACTATATTAAATAAGTATAAAGTATCTGGACTTATTTCTTATGGATATCCCCCCACAATAAGTGCTGAAGTAGTAGCAGCAGACAAAAGAGATAAGGAAAATCCTTACTTACTATATTCTGGGAGATTAGATGAAGATAGTGGTATCACTAATCTAATTGAAGCTTTTAAAAAATCCCATACTTTATGCGAATTATGGATTACAGGTAACGGTCCATTAAAATCAGTTATTTTAGAAGCAAGTCTCTTAGATTCAAGAATTAAGTACTTGGGTTTCCTTGAAGAAAGAGAATATAATCATATATTAAAAAATTCACAAGCGTGCATAAATACAATAGAAACTAAAAGTGAATTTTCTAAATACTCCTTCCCTTCAAAAGTTCTTACTTATATGAGTTTTCATAAACCTATAATTACTTCATACTTCAATGCATTAGAAGACTTGCCTGAAAATATGAAGGGACATTTGAAGATTTATAAAGATGATTCTGTAAGTGAACTGGTAGATTTACTTAATCGATTTGATTTCCACACTGGAGTCCCATATGTAGATTATAAAATTAACGAATTTTTCACAGAACAATCCTTAAAATTAAGAAGATTTATTGCGTAATTATTAAATTTAATAGGAGGTGAAGAGTAATGAAGAAAATACTTCTAATATCTAACATGTATCCTTCTGAAGAAAGTCCTTTTTACGGAATTTTCGTAAAAAGAACGGAAGAAATGCTTGATGATAGTTTTGAGATATCAAAAGTTATAATGACTAAACCCTCAAGTAATTATAAGAAAGTAATCAGTTATATTGTTCATTATATAAGAGTTTTTAAAGAGTGTATTAAGCTTGAAAAAGAATCAATAATTTATTGTCACTATTCTTCTTTAAATGCTCCTCCTATAATATTTGCCAGCTTGTTCAAAAAGAATAAATTGGTAGTTAACGTCCATGGCAGTGATATTTTTTATGAAAAAAGAAGACAGAAAGTTTTTCATTTTTTTAACAAAAAATTGTTCCAAATAAATCCAAACATTATAGTGCCATCTAAATATTTTAGAGAAGTAATGCTAAATAAATATGATATTCCCTCCCATAAATTATACATTTCACCCTCAGGAGGAATTAACAGAGATCTATTTAATAGGCATACAAATTATGTAGATACAATAGCTTTTAATTGGTATAACTCAAAATATGACTATATTGTTTACGTTTCACGCCTTGATTATGGAAAAGGATGGGACGATATTTTATATGCTTTTAATTCTTACATTACTGAAAATCCAAAAAACAATAAGCGCCTTGTTATAGTTGGGAGTGGTAAGTATTCAAAAGAAGTGAATCTATTAATAAAAGAGCTTGATTTACTAGGAAGAGTGATAATTTTGCCAGCTCTATCTCAGGAAAAAATTGCAGCTCTATTTCCATTGGCGTATTTATTTGTTTTCCCAACTAAGAGGGAAGGAGAAAGTTTAGGTCTTATCGGGTTAGAAGCTTTAAGTGCAGGATTACCCATAATTGGTTCAGAAATTGGTGGTTTAGTTGAATATATATCTGATGGGTCTAACGGTTACTTATTTAAACCAGGAGAAATAAATCAAATAAAAGAATGCCTTATGCGGTTTGAAAATTTATCTGAAAAAGAGAAGGAACAAATGAGAAAAGTAGCTAGAGAGAGTACAGAAAAATACGATAGAAAAAAGATAAAAATTCAGCTGACAGAATTTTTTAATACATTATAAATAGGGGATATAGTATGAAAGTTTGTCTAATAAGTTCTAGTGGAGGGCACTTCTCACAATTAAAAGAGATAGCAAATAGTTTTCCAGAAAAAGATGTAGCAATAATATCTGAGAAAATACCAGATACATCAAATGATTCTATTAATTATTATTTGAAGCAACAGGATAGGAAGCGTAGAGATTTTCTCTTAATATTAATTTTTAATTTGATAAAATCATTTTATCTATTTCTGAAAATTAATCCAGATTATGTAATTTCTACTGGTGCAGGATCAGTTCTACCATTTTTAATTATTGCAAAATTTTTCAAGAAAAAAATTATTTTTCTTGAGAGTTACTCTAAAACAACGAGTCCAACTGTAACAGGAAAGATTGTATATCGCTTTGCCGATAGATTTTATGTCCAGTGGGAGACGATGTTAAAGGTATATCCTAAAGCTATTTATAAGGGGGGAATATATTGATTTTTGTTACTTTAGGTACTCAAAAATTTCAACTTAACAGATTGCTAAAAGAAATTGACAAATTGGTTGGGAATGGAGAAATTGAACAATCAATATCCTCGCAAGTCGGGCACTCAGATTATAGTCCGCAAAACTTTTCTGTGAAAAAATTTTTAAATGAAGAACAATTTAATAATTGTATCGCAGATGCAGATATAGTAATTGCTCATGGAGGAACTTCATCAATAGTTAAGTCTTTAAAGCTTAATAAAAAAACAATTGTAGTTCCTAGAAGATCAGAGTACGGAGAACATGTCGATAACCACCAAGAAGAAATAGTAGGATATTTTGAAAATATAGGTTCTATATTAGTAGTAAGAGATATTGAGAATTTAAATTCTGCCATCCAAAAATGTGAATCATGGAATCCAAATTTTATAGATTGGTCGAAGCAAAATAATCTTATTGGGGATATAAAGCATTATATTTACAATGCATAGGATATTTTTAAAAGGGAGCTTTAACAAAGAGGTACTGTATTAATGACAAAAAAACATTCTAATGTAAGAAAAATATTTATCTTTTTATTTTCAATAGTAGTCTTAATAGATAGTATTAATGGATTTATATTAAATCAATTAAATATAAATTTATCTGTAGGGCAGTTCTTTCGTGTAGTATTATTTTTTATACTTTTAGCTATTATTATTAATTATAGTAAAAAAGGGTTATTCAAAATAATCTTCTTTATTTTATACTTTCTAATAATGCAACTTATATATTTTTATTATCATAGCTCTATAAAAGGATTATTATTGGATATAAATGAAAGTTTTAAGCCATTATTAATCATAGTAATTATTGAAGCCTACAAGGCATTAAATAGACACGGAATAATAAATAAGAAAGATATAGCAACTATTTTAAAAATTAATTTAGTATTATTTCCTTTAAGTATAATAGTCCCTAAAATGTTAGGCTTAGGGGAATACGTTTATAGCAACGGATCAGGATATAAAGCATTTTATAATGCTAATAATGATTTAAATATTGTATTATTGGTACTATTAATATTCGGTATGGATCAATTATTTAAGGCTATGACAGGAAAAGGAAAAAGTTTATTTTATTTACTTTTCGCATTTCTATTACTCGTAACTTTATTATTAATCGGTTCTAAATCAAGTATTGTATTTTCAATAATTATAATTTTGTTTTACCTATTAAAAAGCCTTGTTAAAAATACCTTTGTTACAAATTTAAAAATTGGTGTTTCGACATTTGTTGTAATAACGGCCGTTACATATTTACTGAGTAATTATTACCAAGATGACGTGGATCTTATTTTAGAAAGGCAAACTTATTTTTATGAGTCCAATATGCAAGATGATAATAATATTATTGCTTTTCTTTTATCAGGTAGAAATGAGTTTTTGAATGCAGCAGTATTATCGTTTGAAAAAAGTGAATTTAAAGTTCCAAGAATGCTAATAGGAACAGGTAAATATTATCATTCTGTATTGACAGGCAAAGAATTTAGCAGAGATTCCTTAATCATTGAAATGGATCTATTTGATATTTTCTTTAGTTACGGTGTTCTCGGTTTATTAATTATATATGGTTATTTCACCTCAATTTTTGTTAGATATTTAACTAGTACTGGTAAAGGTAAAGAATTAAGTTATATTTTGAGCTATATTATTATAGCTATATTTAGTTTCTTGGGAGGCCATGTATTCTTTTCTGCTTTATCTGGGACTTTTTTAGCATTAGTATGCTGTTTGTTAGTATCCTGTCAAGATGAAAAAACTGATAAAAACACATCTGCGTTATGATGTTTTTGCTCTTAGAAATAAATATAAATTGGATAGGAGTTTATAAAATGAAAATTTCAATTGTAGGAACTGGTTACGTTGGTTTAGTAACAGGTGTAGCTTTATCCCATATTGGTCATCATATAACATGTATTGATATTGAACCACATAAAGTGCAAAAAATGCGTCAAGGGTTCTCGCCTATTTATGAGCCAGGATTGGAAGAGCTAATGATACATAATATAAAAGAGGGAAGGTTACATTTCACAACTAAACATGAAGAAGGATTTACTGGAGCAGATGCGATTTATATCGCGGTCGGTACCCCTGAAAAAGAAGACGGCTCAGCAAACTTATCTTTCATTGAACAAGTGGTAAAGGATATTGCCACTTATGTGAAGAATGATATTGTTGTGGTAACAAAAAGTACAGTACCAGTTGGGACAAATGATTACATTAAAAGCTTATTAGTAAATAAGCTTCCTAAAACGGTTAATGTAGAAGTTGTTTCAAATCCTGAATTTTTACGTGAAGGATCATCTGTTCATGATACGTTTCACGGCGACCGGATTGTAATTGGTGCGGAAAGCGAAGCAGCGGCTAGTTTAGTTGAAGAAATTAATAAACCTTTTGGCATTCCAATCTATAAGACAGACATTAAAAGTGCTGAAATGATTAAGTATGCTTCTAATGCATTTTTGGCAACAAAGATTAGCTTTGTGAATGAAATTGCAAATATTTGCGAGAAGCTTGGAGCAAATATAGAAAGTGTTTCTCAAGGCATGGGAATGGATAAACGTATTGGTTCTATGTTTTTACAAGCTGGTATTGGATACGGTGGTTCTTGTTTTCCTAAAGATACGAAAGCTCTAACCCAAATTGCAGCTAACATTCATCATGATTTTAAATTGTTAAAAGCAGTTATTGAAGTGAATAATAAACAGCAAGATTTATTAGTCGAAAAAGCGAAAACACGTTTTGGCAGTTTAGAAGGCAAGAAAATTGCTGTATTAGGTTTAGCATTTAAACCAAACACAGACGATATGCGCGAAGCGGCTTCTATCGTTGTCTCTCAGCATTTAATAGAAGAAGGGGCGGAAGTGACGGCATACGATCCAATTGCGATTGACAATGCAAAGCGCATTTTACCGGGAGCTGTTACGTTCACTACTACTTTAAAGCAAGCGATTCAAAATACAGATGCGGTCTTTATTTTAACAGATTGGGCAGAGTTTAAAGAATTAGATATAAACATATACAAACAGCATATGAATAATGCTGTTATTTTTGATGGACGAAATTGTTATGAGCTAGAAGATATGAAGAGGTATGGGGTCGAATATCATTCCGTTGGAAGAAAAACAATTTATGTAGAGGAAACACAGCCAATTTTAAAATAAATTACGGGCAAGAGCTGCACAGAAGCAGGTCTTTTTTTATTGGAGGGAAATAAATGAAACTTGTATTGTTATCGGGTGGATCTGGTAAGCGTCTGTGGCCATTATCAAATGATACGCGTTCGAAGCAGTTTTTAAAGGTATTAGAAGGACGAGATGGACAGAAAGAGTCAATGGTTCAACGCGTTTGGAATCAAATTGAAACGGTTGGGTTGAACGAATCAACAGTCATTGCGACGTCTAAGCTTCAGCGTGATATGATTCGAGGTCAGGTCGGAACCGACATTCCGCTAATTATCGAGCCTGAGCGCCGCGATACGTTTCCAGCGATTGCTTTAGCTGCTTCATATCTTCATTCCGAGGAGCAAGCATCTGAAGATGAAATCGTTGTGGTGCTGCCGGTTGACCCTTATGTGGAAGACGGTTTTTTTGAACGAGTAAAAGATTTAGAAAGTGTGCTTCGTGATTCAAAAGCGGATTTGGCATTAATGGGGGTTACCCCTACGTATCCTTCATCTAAATATGGATATATCGTGCCGGAAGGAAAAGTACAAGGGGACAGTTATTTTACAGTGGATTGTTTTACAGAAAAGCCGAGTGAAGAAGCAGCTGTTGGATTAATTAATCAGCGTGCGCTTTGGAACTGCGGCGTTTTTGCGTTTCGTTTAGGTTATTTGCTTCAAATTTTACAAGAAAAAAACC
>Ga0209463_1001085_pt1 | contig 17480 bp, 13 predicted proteins | sample AgamicMgSfrz_FD_187169 | JGI IMG/M metagenome (GOLD analysis project Ga0209463, IMG submission 187169) | Agave microbial communities from Guanajuato, Mexico - Mg.Sf.rz (SPAdes) (version 2) | ecosystem: Host-associated > Plants > Phyllosphere > Phylloplane/Leaf | place: Guanajuato, Mexico... | reverse complement strand
CGCGCGATGACCTTTTTCCATCATCAGGGACTGAAGCCGATTGCCGCGCCGGCAAACCAGCTGGCGATTAATTCGCCGCTTAACTGGTGGGAAAAAGCGCTGCCTTCACCGCTGTGGCTAAGCCATAGCGAACGCGCTATTTATGAAGGGCTTGGCGGCCTGTGGCAACGGCTGAATGGAAAAACCACCGCCAATTCGGCAACGACCAGCAAGTAAGCAAACCATAATCAAGGGAGAAGCCGGGCGGCCTCTCCCCTTTTGCTAAAATCGCTGTTTATTGTAAAACGGCGCGGACGCGCGCCAGGTCTTCAGCGGTATCAACGCCTGCGGCCGGCGTGGTTTCCGCGACGTCAACGTGAATTTTCTCGCCGTACCACAGCACGCGCAGCTGTTCCAGCAGCTCGATCTGCTCCAGCTGGCCTGGCTCCCAGCTGACATAGCGACGAATAAAGCCCGCCCGATAGGCGTAAATACCAATATGGCGCAGCAGGCTGTCGCCGATGCTGTCACGCGACTGCGCAAAACGTTCGCGGTCCCACGGAATGGTGGCACGGGAAAAGTAGAGCGCATAGCCTTGCGCGTCGCGTACCACTTTAACCGCGTTCGGATTGAAGGCCTCTTCGGCGCTGGTAATCGGCACGGCCAGCGTCGCCATTTCCGCTACCGATCCGGCCAGGTTATGCGCCACCTGACGAATAATCTCTGGCGGAATCAGCGGTTCATCGCCCTGCACGTTGACAATGATCGTTTCATCGCTGAACTGATACTGCTCAACAACTTCAGCCAGCCGTTCAGTGCCGGACTGATGATCGGGGCGCGTCAGGCAAACCTCGCCGCCGGCCGCCGTCACGGCTGCCGCCACATCAGGATGATCGGTCGCGACGATAACCCGCTCGGCACCGGACTGAATGGCCCGCTCCATCACATGCACCACCATGGGTTTACCATGAATATCCACTAACGGTTTACCGGGCAAACGCGTTGATGCAAAGCGCGCCGGAATAATGGCAACAAAACTCATGGATGTATCTCGTCAGCTGACAGCGTACGCGCTTCGTTTTCCAGCAAAACCGGAATGCCGTCACGAACCGGATAGGCCAGGCCATCAGGTTTGCAAATCAGCTCCTGCTGCTCTTTGTTGTAGTAGAGCTTGCCGTTACAGACCGGACAAGCAACGATTTCAAGTAAACGATGATCCATGTTTCCTCCGTAATAGACCGAAGCCTTCGTGCGGCAAGCATAACACAGCCGTGAAAGGGGCGATAATGTCACGCCTGACCGGTTAATTCCCATCCCGCGCCCAGCGCCTGCGACAGTTTGTCCGGTGCCTTTTCCAGCATCACCTGCTCTGCACTCTGCCAGCGGGCAAAGCGACTAATGGTGTTGCGCAAATCATTAATCAGCGACGCATTGACCTTTGTTCCCTCCTCCAGCCACAGATTTTTGATTTGCAGGATCCGCTCATGGCGTAACATTTTGGCATCCAGCCTTGCTTTTAATTCACCGCGATGCAGTAGCGGCAGAGTGAAATAACCATACTGCCGTCGGGAAGCAGGCGTATAGCATTCCAGCCGATATACAAAATCAAACAGCTCCTGCACCCGGCGTCGATGCCAGACCAGCGGGTCGAAAGGAGAGAGAATAGCGGTATGCGTCGCCTTTAGCGGTGCTTCAAGGTGAGCCAGCGCATCATGGTGCAGCCACATCAGTCCCATATTTTCGACCATCACCGGTACCACAACTCCCTCTTCCTGCCAGCGTTGCAGCGTCTCTTTTAGCGCCACGCGCTTCAGTCGATAATAGTCCGGCAACCATTCGGCACGAAAAATCCCCAGACTGCGGGCGCTGTTACGCAACATCTGTTCACGCGCCTCGCGTTCGCTGAGCATATGCAAGGCATCGTTCCATTCGGGCAGCACGCGCTGTCGCAAATCATAAATGCGTTGAAAATTTTTCCTGCCGACCACCATCAGCTCTCCGGCAGTAAAAAGATTTTCCAGATGACGCTTATGGGGTTTCCATGACCACCAGCCGGGCTGATGCGCTGAAGGCGCCGCGAAATCTGCCGATCGCACCGGGCCGTTTTCAGCGATATGTTGTAACAGATCGGCAATTTCATCAGCATGCTGCCTCATCCAGTCAGCGTTGTATTTCCAGCCCATGGTTTCCGGCTGTAGCATTCGGTGGCGCAATAAAGGGTAATCTTCTGCCGGAATAAAACAGGCTTCATGTGCCCAGTATTCAAACAGATGCCCTGCAGCCAGCGCTTCCTCCAGCCATACCGTCGGCCACTCTCCCAAACGGCTATAAACGACGAGATAAGGACTACGCGCAACGACATTAATGGTATCAATTTGCAAAAGCGACATGCGTCTGATGACTGCCAGCAGATCTTCATAACGCGCTTTACGTTTTGGCGTATGAAGCAGGCCTTGTGCGGCAAGATGCAGGTTACGGGCGGTTTGACGAGAAAGAGAAATGGGCGCCATCAACTTTTCCTTTCGTTCAGATAGCACCCAGTTTAGTGGCTCCGCTCAGCGCTGTTAAAAAATTAACGGCACAGCGCGATGATTTTTTGCAGCAGCGGTTCGGCGGAGGCAGACAGATGAGCGTCAACCGGTAAATACCACCAGTTGTCGTGCGCAAAGGCGCGGCATTTTACCGCATCCTTTTCCGTCATCAACAACGTCTCATTATTGGGCGTTAAGGCGGTTAAAGCGGCTGCGCTGTAGGCCTGATGATCGGCAAAGGGGACGGTACGAATAACGTCTACCGCATGCTGGCGCAGCGTAGCAAAAAAGCGTGGCGGATGACCGATTCCCGCCATTGCCACAACCGGGGATAATGCCGGGGCGGGCATGCTGGCGCCGGTTTTCAGGTTTACCGCTGCGCCGGGCTGCAATCCCATTGCGATCTCCCCTTTTCCCGCTTCGCCGCCGTTAACAATAACGGCATCGACCTGACGCAAGCGTCCGGCGCGCTCACGCATCGGGCCGGCGGGCAGCCACCAGCCATTGCCAAAGCGCCTGACGCCATCTACAACAACGATTTCTATATCGCGCGCCAGCGCATAATGCTGCAAACCATCGTCAGTAATAATGAGATCCAGTGGAGCTGCGGACAACAAAGCGCTGACTGCTTCGCTACGCACCGGCGATACTGCAACCGGCGCGCCGGTTCGTTGGGCGATCAGAACCGGCTCATCCCCTGCTTCCTGCGTGGTGGTCTCTGGGGACAGGACCAGCGGATAATGCGCGGCTTTACCGCCATAGCCTCGTGAAACGACGCCGACGCGCAGTCCCTGTCGCTGCAGCTGCTCAACCAGCCAGATAACCATCGGCGTTTTTCCGTTCCCGCCTGCGGTTAAGTTTCCCACCACCACCACCGGTACCGGCGCGCGCCAGGCCCGGCGCAGGCCAAACCGGTAGCTAAGCCGGATTAACGTGGCGATCAGGCCATACAGCAGGCTGAATGGCAGTAGCAACACATATAGCGGCGAGCGCCCGCTCCAGATGCGTTCAATCATTGACCGAACTGCATTTTATGCAGCTGAGCATAGGCGCCCTGACGGCTAAGCAACTCATTATGCGTACCGCGTTCGATAATCCGCCCGTCTTCCACCACCACGATTTCATCCGCTTTTTCAATGGTTGACAGACGATGCGCAATAACCAGCGAGGTGCGGTTCTTTTGCAACTCATCCAGCGCTGACTGGATAGCGCGTTCAGATTCGGTATCCAGCGCCGAGGTCGCTTCATCAAGAATTAAGATTGGGCTGTCACGCAACAGCGCACGGGCAATGGCAATTCGCTGACGCTGTCCACCGGACAGCAGTACGCCGTTTTCGCCAATTACCGTGTCCAGGCCATTTTCCATTTTGCGAATAAAATCCATGGCGTGGGCCATTTCTGCGGCCTTTTCAATCTCTTCGCGGTTGTAAACGTCGTTACGTGCGTAGGCGATATTATTGGCGATGGTATCGTTAAACAGATGCACATTTTGAGAAACCAGCGCGACCTGATTACGCAGTGAACGCAGGGTATATTCACGCAGATCATGGCCATCCATCAGGATTTCTCCCTGCTGAATATCATAAAAGCGCGTCAGCAGGCTGGCGATGGTAGATTTACCAGAGCCGGAGCGCCCTACCAACGCCACGGTTTTTCCGGCCGGAAGGCTGAGGTTAATATCGCGTAAGGCCGGAATATCGCGTCCCGGGTAGCTAAACGTCACGTTACGGAACTCAATATCACCCTTCGCGCGCTTAATTTCGCGCGTGCCGTTATCGACTTCCTGTTCACTATCAAGAATTGAGAACAATGTCTGGCAGGCGGCCATACCGCGCTGGAACTGAGCATTGACGTTAGTTAATGATTTAAGCGGACGCATCAGCGCAATCATTGAGGAAAAAACCACGGTAATGGTACCGGCCGTCAGCGTATCCATTACGCTGGGGAAGCTGGCGGCATACAGTACAAAGGCCAGAGCCAGAGAAGCGATAAGCTGAATGACAGGATCGGAGATCGATGAGGCGGAAACCAGCTTCATCCCCTGGTGGCGCATGCGATTACTGACTTTATCAAAGCGCTTTGCTTCGATATCCTGCCCGCCGAAGATCAGCACTTCTTTGTGACCCTTCAACATCTGCTCTGCGCTGGTCGTCACCTGTCCCATGGTGTTCTGCATATTTTTACTGATACTGCGGAAACGTTTGGAAACGGTACGAATAGCCATTGAGACGACTGGCGCCAGGACAATAAGGATCAGCGAAAGCTGCCAGCTGTAATAAAACATCATTATGAACAGACCGATAATTGACGCCCCTTCACGTACCACCGTCACCAGCGCGCTGGAGGAAGAAGATGCCACCTGTTCAGAATCATAAGTGATGCGCGACAACAGCGTCCCTGTAGACTGCTGATCGAAGAAGGAGACCGGCATGCCCATCATATGATTGAACAGCCGACGGCGCATATTCATAACGACATTGCCGGAAACCCATGAAATACAATAACTTGAAGCATAGCTGGTTACACCACGAACCAGCATCAGGCCGATTACGGCCAGCGGCATCCATATTAAGACCGATTTATCGGCCTTACCAAAGCCTTCATCCAGTAAAGGTTTCAGCAATGACAGCATAAGGGTATCGCCCGCCGCGTTGAGGATCAGCGCTACGGCTGCCACAATCAGTCCCGCTTTGTGCGGTGCGATCATCGGCCAAAGGCGACGAAAAGTCTGCCATGTTGAGAGATCTTTATCTTGATGCATTATTTAACCAGCATAGTTTGAAATAGCCGCTCATTTTACCTGGATTCCCCCTGTACGCCAAACCACTGATGATACCAGCGGGGCATTATTTGTTCTCTTAATCCCTTGACTTGCCATCTGTCACGATAAAACCCGACGCTGAGCTGACCCGCATGCGCGGTATCAAACCATTGATAACCATTTTTGCCGTAGCGCTTGATAACGTTAGCTGAGGGCAGTCGCCAGGCGTTATAACGCGCAACGGACGCCAGCGCTACGCTGCCTTTAACATTGCGTAAAAAGGCCGGAGAGGAAGAGGTTTTGCTCCCATGGTGCGGCACCTGAATCAGATCGGCTTTAAGAGACCAGCGGTTACGCTTCAGTAAGTTTTTTTCGGCATCCGCTTCCAGATCGCCAGTTAAAAGCAGCTGATAACGCCCATCGTCAACTTTAAGGACGCAAGAGTCATTGTTATTACCATGAGCGTTAACCGATAACGGCCATAGCGCACTGAAATGCAGGTTTTGCCACTGCCATCGCATGCCGGCTATACAAGGCTGATGGCCAGGCAGCGTAAGCGCGCTGCGTATGGTGGCTTCAGGCCAGGCACGTTGCATATCATCTAAACCGCCAATATGATCGAGGTGCTGATGGCTGATAATAATCTCATCTACCGTAAGTCCCTGCCACTTTAGCCAGGGTAACAGCGCTTGCTGCGCAGCGCTTCCGCCAGGCCAGCGGTTCCCCGTGTCATAAACTAACGCGTGCCCATTACGTGAAATTACTGTCGCCAGGCCATGACCAATATCTAACATATCAAAGCGCCATTCCGGCTGGTCCCTGGTGATATGCCACAGGCAAGGGACACAACAGGCAGCAAACAACGCTGTCGGCGCCCGCCGCCACCAGCCCAGACGAAAAGCGATAAATAACAGCCATACCAGCAGACCGGCAATAAATGCCTTTTTACCAAGCCATAACCAGCCTTCCGGCAAAAAATTGAGAAGCTTAAATACCAGCGCCAGGGAGCGATCGGCTAACCACCAAAGCGGGAATGCCAGAGACTCGGCGGGCATTAACAATGCCAGCAGCAGAGCAGGAACCGTAATAAAAGAAACAATGGGGATCGCGAAGATATTCGCTGGCAAGGATGTCAGGCTCACGCCATGAAAAATGAAAACCTGAACAGGGATGAGTAACAGCATCATTCCTGTTTGTAGATGCATTAGCTGTAAAAGCATCCAGCGTTTATGGTTGCGCCAGCGCGCGGGTAAAGGAAACCACTGAAACCAAAACAACAGGGTTGCCACCGCCAGAACTGAAAGCCAAAAGCTATCTGACAGGACTGCCACAGGATCAAAAAACAGGATCCCGCCCACACAGACCAACCAGATGTGCCAACTGCTACAGTTGATACCCTGAAAACGGACTACCGCCCACAGCGTTAAAGCCGTCATCGCCCTTAGCGCTGGTGGACCGTTGCCCGACAGCCAGCAGTAAATCGCGGCTATGCTCAGACTGAATAACAGCGGCAGTGGATAGCGTATACGCCATGCAGGCATAAGGAACTGAAATATTCTTGCCGCAGCCCAGCCTAGCGAGGCGGCCAGGCTAATGTGCATACCGGAAATCGCCATTAAATGCGCGATGCCCGTATCCCGCAGAACAGCGCGTGTTTCTGCCGTAAGTCCCTGACGATCGCCGAAAAGTAAAGCTGTCATAACGCTATGCCAGGGCAAAAACTGATATTGCTTCCAGGCATGCGCCATAATGTCGTGTCGCCATGAGCAACGGTTATCAAGCGGCTCAGCGGCGACCAGAACCCCACGTAAAGGTGCGCTGTTCGCCAGTGCAAAACGCTGCGCATCAAAGCCACCCTCATTCAAGCTTCCATGCACCGGTCGTAAACGGAGCCGCATTTTCCAACGCTGGCCTGCGCACCATGCGATGTTCAGCTGTCCTGTTAACACGCTGGCATAAAGTGGCGGAAATAATGGCCGCTTGCCATCATCACGCAGCCTTACGACCAGCCGGCTTTTTTCGTGTAAAACCTGGGTAATTTCAACCGTTGCCGTAACGGTTCCGGCGGTTAGCTTACCGAGCGGCGCCAGCGACTGCTGCGCCGCCAGCATTGACCATACTGCCAGCATGCCTGTAATACCGAGGTAACGGAGAAATTTTACCGGCAACGCGAGTAACAGTAAGGAAGCTGTCAGAAGGCTTATAAGTCTATTCAGCTCAGGCAAATGCGCTAAAAACAGCAAGGGAAGCGTTGCAGTGGCAGATAAAAGCGCAAGAATATGAAGTGGATATGGCATGGTTTCATCCTTATAACCTTAGGATGAGTATGCCTGACTGGCTGAATTAACGCAGGCCAGACTGCTGATTAGCGGAAGCTATTCCGTAAAGAGATGCTATTGCTTGCAGCCGTAAAAAATTCATTGAGAGGCCGCACGCATTTACAGAAACAGAAGACAAAAAAAACGACACTGCGTGTCGTTTTTTATTTATCGTCATTTTGCCTTAACCGTAAATGTTCGCACGGTCGCGCAATTCTTTACCCGGTTTAAAATGCGGAACATATTTACCTTCCAGTTCCACTTTATCTCCCGTTTTCGGATTGCGGCCAACGCGCGGCGCACGGTAATGCAATGAGAAGCTGCCGAACCCCCGGATTTCGATGCGTTCGCCCTGAGCAAGGGTTGTGGCCATATGCTCAAGCATCTCTTTTACTGCATCCTCTACGGCTTTCGCCGGTATGTGAGTTTGCTGGGCTGCAAGTCTTTCGATAAGTTCTGACTTGGTCATTAATCCTCCGGTTAATCCCTGTTGGAATGTTCTGGCAGCTTGCTACAGGAACCGGGCGCCCAAAGGATGCCCGGAACCCAAAGACGATTATTCGCCTTTAGCGGCTTTAAAAGCTTCAGCCATAGCATTGGAGAAGTTGCTTTCTTCCTGTTTGTTGTTAACAGTCGCGATAGCATCTTTCTCGTCAGCTTCGTCTTTAGCACGTACAGACAGGCTTACAACGCGGTTTTTACGGTCAACGCCAGTGAATTTCGCTTCAACGTCATCACCAACATTCAGCACCTGAGTTGCGTCTTCGATACGGTCGCGTGAAGCTTCAGAAGCGCGCAGGTAGCCTTCAACGCCGTCTGCTAATTCAACTGTAGCACCTTTAGCGTCAACTGCAGTTACTTTACCAGTAACAATCGCACCTTTCTTATTCAGAGAGATGTAGTTGTTGAACGGGTCTTCTGCCAGCTGTTTAACGCCCAGGGAGATACGCTCGCGCTCTGCGTCAACCTGCAGAACCACGGCTGCGATTTCGTCACCTTTTTTGTACTCACGAACCGCTTCTTCACCTGTTGCGTTCCAGGAGATGTCAGACAGGTGAACCAGGCCGTCGATGCCGCCTTCCAGGCCGATGAAGATACCGAAGTCAGTGATTGACTTGATTTTACCTTCAACACGGTCACCCTTGTTATGGGTTTCCGCGAACTGCTGCCACGGGTTAGCTTTGCACTGTTTCAGGCCCAGAGAGATACGACGACGTTCTTCGTCAATATCCAGAACCATCACTTCTACCACGTCGCCAACATTAACAACTTTGGACGGGTGGATGTTTTTGTTGGTCCAGTCCATTTCAGACACGTGTACCAGACCTTCAACGCCTTCTTCGATTTCTACGAAGCAGCCGTAATCAGTCAGGTTAGTTACGCGACCGGTCAGTTTGGTACCTTCCGGATAACGTTTAGCGATAGCTACCCACGGATCTTCGCCCAGCTGTTTCAGGCCCAGAGATACACGGGTACGCTCGCGATCGAATTTCAGCACTTTTACAGTGATTTCGTCGCCAACATTGACGATTTCGCTTGGATGCTTAACGCGTTTCCATGCCATGTCAGTGATGTGCAGCAGGCCGTCAACGCCGCCCAGATCAACGAAGGCGCCGTAGTCAGTAAGGTTCTTAACGATACCTTTGACTTCCATGCCTTCCTGCAGGTTTTCCAGCAGCTGATCGCGCTCTGCGCTGTTTTCAGATTCGATAACGGCACGACGAGAAACAACAACGTTGTTGCGCTTCTGATCCAGCTTGATTACTTTGAATTCAAGCTCTTTGCCTTCCAGGTGCAGCGTGTCGCGCACTGGACGTACGTCAACCAGAGAACCTGGCAGGAACGCACGGATACCGTTCAGCTCAACAGTGAAGCCGCCCTTGACTTTGCCGTTGATAACGCCGGTTACAGTTGCAGCTTCTTCGTAAGCTTTTTCCAGCATCAGCCATGCTTCGTGACGCTTCGCTTTCTCACGAGACAGCAGGGTTTCACCGAAGCCGTCTTCTACTGCATCCAGAGCAACGTCAACTTCGTCACCAACCTGGATTTCAATCTCGCCCTGGGCGTTCTTGAACTGCTCAGCCGGAATGGCAGACTCAGATTTCAGACCGGCGTCAACCAGTACGACATCTTTGTCGATAGCAACAACAACACCGCGAACGATGGAACCCGGGCGGGTTTCGATTTCTTTCAGGGATTCTTCAAAGAGTTGAGCAAAAGATTCAGTCATATTTAATCTTTAGATAGGTAAATTTAACGTCCATCTGACTTCCTGCCGGATGGGGTTGTTTAACATGCCTGATGACGTTCCTTGTCACCAGGTTATTACATCTGTTAGCTGCCAGCCCTACGATAAAGCCAGTTTTTCACGGGCATAATTGAGGGCAGTATCAATCACCTGCTCGATACTCATGCTGGTTGAATCCAGCACCAGAGCATCTTCCGCCGGCACCAGCGGCGCAATAGCCCGATTACGGTCGCGCTCGTCGCGCTCCTTTATCTCGGCTAAAAGGCGTTCAAAGTTAACACTAAAGCCCTTTTCCTGCAACTGTAGCATGCGGCGATGCGCACGCTCTTCAGAGCTGGCGTCCAGAAAAATTTTCACCGGCGCATCAGGGAAAACCACCGTTCCCATATCCCGCCCATCGGCAATCAGACCGGGGACGTCACGAAACGCACGTTGGCGACGCAGTAACGCTTCCCGTACGCGAGGGAAAGCTGCCACCTTTGATGCCGTATTGCTGACTTCCTGGGTGCGAATTTCGCTGGTGACATTTTCGCCTTCAAGAATGACAACCATTTCACCATCCGTTGAAATAAAGCGCACATCTAAATGCGCGGCGATAGGCACCAGTGCTTCTTCTGATTCGATATTTACCTGATGATGCAGGGCTGCCAGCGCTAATACACGATAAATTGCGCCAGAATCAAGCAGATGCCACTGCAGCGCCTCAGCCATTGCCTTACAGAGCGTGCCCTTGCCCGCGCCGCCTGGACCATCAATGGTAATTACCGGGGCTGTTGCCGTCATTTTATTCTCCTGTCGCAGCTGGTCGTTCTTATGGCTACCTGCACTCATTCACAAGTCGCGGCATATTATACGCTGCAATCCTTCGGAACGTTATCTTTAAGCATAGGCAGTCGGTAAATATTCTTCTTTTTAAGAACATCCGCTAATGGATAAAAAATGACGAAACGTGCATGCCGTCACTTCCTGGAGAGCAAATGACGGCGTTGATTGTTTAGGCTGGCGTACTGATGGCAGCGAGCCGCTCAAAATAATCAGGAAAAGTTTTGGCTGTGCATTTAGGATCAAGAATAGTAACGGGCGTATCCGACAACGCTACCAGCGAAAAACACATCGCCATACGATGATCGTTATAGGTTCCAATTTCAGCGGCGATAAGCTGTTGCGGCGGAGTAATACGGATAAAATCATGCCCCTCTTCAACTTCCGCGCCGACTTTTCGCAACTCAGTCGCCATCGCAGACAGACGATCGGTCTCTTTAACTCGCCAGTTATAGATATTGCGCAATACCGTCGTGCCTTCAGCAAACAGTGCGGTCGTAGCGATAGTCATCGCCGCATCGGGAATATGATTCATATCCAGATCAATGGCGCGGAGTTTATTATGCGTGCAGGCTATATATTCATCGCCCCATTCTATTTCGGCACCCATTTTTTCTAACACGTCGGCAAAACGAATATCGCCCTGAACGCTGTTACGACCAACGCCTGTAACGCGTACGGTTCCACCTTTTATCGCAGCCGCAGCAAGGAAATAGGATGCAGAAGAGGCATCACCTTCCACTAAGTAGCTGCCGGGGGAAACGTAGCTTTGCTGCCCGCGGATAACAAACCGTTGATAGTTGTGATTTTCTACTGTTACGCCAAAGGTTTTCATCAGATGCAGCGTAATATCGATATAAGGTTTTGATACCAGTTCACCTTTAATAGTGATTTGCGTATCCTGCATCGCCAGCGGTGCCGCCATCAGCAAAGCGGTTAAAAACTGGCTGGAAACGCTACCGTCAACGCTAACCGCTCCGCCGGTAAAACCACCGCGAATGCGCAACGGGGGATAATCGGTTTGCTCAAGATAATCAATCTGAGCGCCGCCCTGACGCAACGCATCTACCAGGTGGCCAATCGGGCGCTCTTTCATACGCGGCTCGCCGGTCAGCACAATATCATTGTTGGCGAGGCAAAGCGCTGCAGCCAGAGGGCGCATAGCCGTTCCTGCATTCCCAAGGAAAAGTTTTAACGCTTTATCTGCCCGCAATGGGCCACCAGCGCCGTTGACTTCGCAGAGAGTACAATCCGCTGACAATGTATAGCGGATTCCTAATGCGCTAAGCGCATTAAGCATATGTTTTACGTCATCACTGTCTAACAGGTTCGTCAGGCGCGTCGTCCCCTGAGCCAGCGCTGCCAACAGCAAAGCGCGGTTAGACACGCTTTTGGAACCGGGCAAATTTACCGTGCCGTCAACGCGTTTTATAGGTTGTAGTGTCAGGGATTCCTGCATGTAAAACTTTTCTCCGTAAAGCCCGTACGATAAAACCTCGCATCAAAGCGAGATTTCCAAAAAATATTAAACTGGTGGTTAATCAGCCGTGCCGGCGTTCAAAATCCGTCATGAACTCGGTTAGCGCTTTTACACCTTCCAGCGGCATCGCGTTATAAATAGAAGCACGCATTCCGCCAACGACACGATGCCCTTTTAACGCATGCAGTCCGGCAGCAAAGGACTCTTCCAGGAAGAGTTTGTCCAGCGCGGCGTCAGCCAGCTGAAACGGTACATTCATTCTTGAACGGTTACGATCCGCGACATCATTGCGGTAAAAGTCGCTGTGGTCGATCGTGCTATACAGCAAGTCGGCCTTTGCCTGATTGGTTTTATCCATTTCACTAATACCGCCACGCTCTTTCAACCATTTGAACACCAGCCCGGAAAGATACCAGGCGAAGGTTGGCGGGGTATTGTACATAGAGTCATTTTCAGCCAGCGTTTTATAATCCAGCACCGAAGGAAGCGCCTGCTGCGCTTTACCTGACAAATCCTCACGGACAATAACTAACGTAAGACCGGCCGGACCGATATTTTTCTGCGCGCCCGCATAAATTACGCCATAGCGGTTAATATCCAGCGGACGCGAGAGAATCGTAGAGGAAAAATCGGCTACCACGATTTTATCGCCAAAATCAGGTTGCTCATCAATGGCTACGCCATCGATGGTTTCATTGGGGCAAAAATGGACATAAGCGGCATCATCGCTTAATGCCCATTCACTCATCGGCAATAAAGCCCGCTTGCCGTCAATATTTGATTTAATGTCGATTACATTCGGAGCGCAGTACTTTTTCGCTTCCTGAATCGCGCTGTGTGCCCAGTAGCCGCCATCAATATAATCAGCGGTTTTGGCTGTCCCCAACAAATTCATAGGCACTGCGGCAAACTGCGCGCGCGCGCCGCCCTGACAGAACAAAACTTTATAGTTATCGGGGATTTTCAGCAGATCGCGTAAATCTTTCTCGGCTTCTTCTGCAACCTGAATAAATTCCTTGCTGCGATGGCTAATTTCCATCACTGACGTACCCAGTCCATTCCAGTTGCAAAGCTCTTGCTCTGCACGACGAAGCACTTCTACCGGCAACATTGCTGGGCCGGAGCTAAAATTATAAATCTGCGTCATTTCCCGTCACCACTGTCAGATCTGCTGTTTATGAATAGGCTATCGGTTTTATCACTGCCCTTCGCAGGCTGCAAACATTTATCCGAAAGCGCGCCCATTTTTCAGGCGCTTGCCGCAACAGCTTGTGTGGTGAAAGTAAACCAGTACGATATTTTGTGAGGCTCCGCGCGTGGCGAAATTATTGAAACAGAAAGAAAGCGATAATTTTGCCATGATGCAGAAAAGTAAATCGCAGCGCGCTAATAGCGCCAGCAAGGGAAAATACGTATCATTGCGCGCTTTACGCCCAACCAATATATAGCAGGCCACATGACCCAAACCTTTATTCCTGGCAAAGATGCCGCCCTGGAAGACTCCATCGCTCGGTTCCAGCAAAAACTGCGGGATTTCGGTTTCAATATTGAAGAAGCTTCCTGGTTAAATCCTGTTCCTCATGTTTGGTCAGTGCATATTCGCGACCGTGATTGCCCACTTTGTTTTACCAACGGCAAAGGCGCCAGCAAGAAGGCTGCGCTTGCTTCCGCACTGGGCGAGTACTTTGAACGCTTATCAACAAATTACTTTTTTGCCGACTTTTGGTTGGGCGAATCCATCGCTAACGGCGATTTTGTGCATTACCCTAATGAAAAATGGTTCCCGCTACCAGATGATGACAGCCTGCCAGAGGGCATTCTGGATCCCCGCCTGCGCCAGTTTTACGACCCGGAAAATGAGTTAAGCGCCAGCGACTTGATCGATCTACAGTCAGGGAATATCGAACGCGGAATCTGCGCCCTGCCCTTTATTCGTCAGTCCGATGAGCAAACCGTTTATATTCCCATGAACATTATCGGTAATCTGTACGTGTCCAACGGCATGTCCGCTGGCAATACGCGTAATGAAGCACGTGTACAGGGACTCTCCGAAGTGTTTGAGCGTTATGTGAAAAACCGCATTATTGCAGAGGCAATCAGCCTGCCGGCTATCCCGCAAAATGTACTGGAACGTTATCCCGGTGTTGTCGAAGCCATTAACAGCCTTGAAGCTGAAGGCTTCCCCATTTTTGCCTGTGACGCTTCGTTAGGTGGAAAATATCCCGTCATTTGCGTGGTGCTATTTAATCCTGCAAATGGCACCTGCTTCGCGTCATTCGGCGCCCATCCTGATTTTGGCGTCGCGCTGGAACGTACAGTGACAGAACTGTTGCAGGGCCGCAGCCTCAAGGATTTAGATGTGTTTACTCCGCCAACGTTTGACGATGAAGAAGTGGCGGAACATGCCAACCTGGAAACGCACTTTATCGATTCCAGCGGTTCGATTTCCTGGGATTTATTTAAAGAATCTGCAGATTATCCATTTGTTGACTGGCGCTTCGACGGCTCTACTGAAGAAGAATTCGCGACATTAATGGCGATCTTCAAAGCTGAAGATAAAGAAGTTTATATTGCTGATTATGAGCATCTGGACGTTTATGCCTGCCGCATCATTGTCCCTGGCATGTCTGATATTTACCCGGCGGAAGATCTGTTACTGGCTAACAACAATATGGGCGCCAACCTGCGGGAAACGCTGCTGACGTTGCCGGATAGCCAGTGGGATAAAGCCGATTACCTGGCACTGATAGAACAACTGGACGAAGAAGGCCACGATGATTTTACCCGGGTGCGTGAACTGCTGGGTCTGGCCACAGGTAAGGATAACGGTTGGTATACGCTACGTATTGGCGAACTAAAAGCGATGTTGGCGCTGGCGGGCGGCGATCTTGAACAGGCGTTAATTTGGACGGAGTGGACTATAGAGTTCAATGGTTCGGTGTTCACCGCTGAGCGCGCTAATTATTATCGTTGCTTGCAAACGCTGTTACTGCTTACTCAGGAAAAAGAACGCGATCCATCACAGTATTATCATGCTTTTGTGCGTATGTATGGCGCAGCAGCCGTTGAAGCAGCCTCGGCCGCAATTAGCGGCGAAGCGCCCTTCTGGGGCTTACAGGCTGTTGACAGTAATCTGCAGGCTTTCCCGGCGCATCAGGCATTGCTTGCAGCGTATGAAAAGTTACAACAAGCCAAACGTAATTATTGGAAATAAAGGCAGCATTATTTGAAAATTCTAAGCCAGCGGATGTAAATCAGCTGGCTTATTTATTTAGGTTAAATTCTTGTTAAATAAACCACCGATACATTATCCATTCAGTTACCTTTAATAAAAATTAACTCACTTGAGATTAACAACATCTTTTACATCAAATGCTATATTCAATTTTTATTGTATAAATTAAAATAATTTTTATTGTTAATTTTCAATGAATTAGTTGATTATAGCTATTCAAAATTAGCGTTTTGCTTTTCAGCGCTCTCGCCCAATATGATCTATATCAATTTTCGCCAAATACTCCTTTGTTAGTATCTCTACGAAAATTTTTTATGGGAGTTCGTTAGTGTGAATACTGACAATCCTTTTAATTTGTTATTGCCGCATGCTATGGCAAAAGTTGCAGAAGAAGCGGGTGTTTATAAAGCCACGAAGCGTCCTCTCACCACCTTCTTTCTGGCCATTAATGCTGGTGTTTTTATCTCCATTGCCTTCGTTTTTTATATTACCGCCACGACAGGCACCGCGGATGTTCCTTATGGTCTGGCGAAGTTGGTTGGCGGTATTTGCTTTTCCCTTGGACTGATGTTGGTCGTTGTATGCGGAGCAGACCTGTTTACCTCTACCGTTTTGATTGTGGTCGCAAAAGCCAGCGGTCGCATTAGCTGGGGACAGCTGGCACGCAACTGGATTAATGTTTATATCGGCAACCTGTTTGGCGCGCTGTTCTTTGTTGGTCTGATCTGGTTTTCCGGCGAGTATGAAGTTGCGAACGGCGCGTGGGGATTAAATGTTTTACAAACCGCCGATCACAAAATGCATCACACCTTTATCGAGGCCGTTTGCCTTGGTACCCTGGCAAATTTGATGGTTTGTCTGGCTGTCTGGATGAGTTATTCCGGTCGTAGCCTGACAGACAAAATGCTGGCGATGATACTACCGGTAGCCATGTTTGTTGCCAGTGGTTTTGAACATAGCATCGCCAATATGTTCATGATCCCTTTAGGCATCATCATTCGTGATTTTGCATCACCCGAATTCTGGCAAGCAACGGGGGCAACAGCCGCTCAGTTTCCGAATCTGACGTTTAGCCACTTTATTATGGATAACCTTATTCCCGTCACTATCGGCAACATTATTGGTGGCGGCCTGTTGGTAGGGTTAACGTACTGGGTTATTTATTTACGCGGCAACGCTACACACTAGCAGCGCCCGATAACGAATTCGAACTGGCAGACAAGCGCTGCCTGTTCAATAAAAGAACTTTTATCAGAAGGTAGGTATATATGACCGAGCTCAATGAAAAACTGGCTGCCGCCTGGGAAGGTTTTGCCACAGGTGAATGGCAGAAATCAGTTAACGTTCGCGATTTCATTCAGAAAAACTACACGCCGTATGAAGGGGACGAATCCTTCCTGGCTGGCGCTACCGAGGCTACCACCCAGCTTTGGAACAAAGTGCTGGAAGGCATCAAAATTGAAAACCGTACCCACGCGCCGGTTGATTTTGATACCAGCGTTGCTTCTACCATCACTTCACATGATGCAGGCTATATCGACCAAAGCCTGGAAAAAATCGTCGGCTTACAAACTGACGCACCACTGAAACGCGCCATCATTCCTTTTGGCGGTATCAAAATGGTGGAAGGTTCCTGTAAAGCGTATAACCGCGAACTGGACCCGCAGCTGAAAAAAATCTTTACCGAATATCGTAAAACCCATAACCAGGGTGTGTTCGATGTTTATACGCCGAATATTCTGCGCTGCCGTAAATCTGGCGTCCTGACTGGCCTGCCGGATGCTTACGGTCGTGGTCGTATCATTGGTGACTATCGTCGCGTAGCGTTGTACGGTATTGATTATCTGATGCAGGATAAGTTTGACCAGTTCACCTCTTTGCAGAGCGATCTGGAAAACGGCGTTAACCTTGAAGCGACGATTCGTCTGCGTGAAGAGATCTCTGAACAGCATCGCGCTCTGGGCCAGCTGAAAGAGATGGCAGCTAAATATGGCTGCGATATTTCTCGCCCGGCAACCAACGCTCGTGAAGCCGTACAGTGGACCTACTTCGCTTATCTGGCCGCAGTGAAATCACAGAATGGCGCAGCGATGTCCTTTGGTCGCG
>Ga0209463_1001084_pt1 | contig 17482 bp, 16 predicted proteins | sample AgamicMgSfrz_FD_187169 | JGI IMG/M metagenome (GOLD analysis project Ga0209463, IMG submission 187169) | Agave microbial communities from Guanajuato, Mexico - Mg.Sf.rz (SPAdes) (version 2) | ecosystem: Host-associated > Plants > Phyllosphere > Phylloplane/Leaf | place: Guanajuato, Mexico... | reverse complement strand
TTTGGAGAAAACAAGCAGAAAATGTAGCTAACTTTCTTAAAAAAGGTAGTTTAGCAGGCATTGATGGACGTATTCAAACACGTAGCTTTGAAGGACAAGACGGAAAACGTGTTTATGTCACTGAAGTGGTAGCGGAATCAGTTCAATTCCTTGAACCAAAGAGCGGTGGCACTGGAAACTCTGCTGGTGGTAGCAATAGTGGCTCCCAAGGTAGTAATCGTGGAGGAAACGGAAACTCTGGTCAAGGCGGCAGCGGAAATGGACAAAACCAAAACGGTAATCAAAGCTACACTAGAGTAGATGAAGATCCGTTTGCAAATAACAGTAACGAAACTATTGATATTAGCGACGACGATCTACCATTCTAGGAAATGGTAGAATGTAAAATCGAATACTATAAAACCCTTATAAACTCTATAATAGAGGCGTTTATAAGGGTTTTTTGTAATTTATTACATTAATCCATTCGGAATTTTTGTGTATATAAGTAATTAATTTTCAAAAAGTGTACTTACAATTAAAAATTAGTTTATACTTTCTTTTTTCTTTTTTAGTAAAAGAGCTTTTTCCCGACGTTCTTTTATTTCTAGAATAAAAGTTCCATTTACGCCTCCCCCTGTTGTTTGAGAACGCTCTATTGCTTCGTCAATAATCGCAATTTCATTGTCATAATCTTTAAGCTTTCTAAAGGTCATTACATATGATTTATACAACGCTGGAGCCTCGTAACCGTTGTATCGTGCCAAATCAAATAACTCAATTGCACGTTCTAAATTTCCCTTTTTTCGCTCCTTATTACCTTCTTCCCAATAAGGCATACCTTCATCGTAACCTTTGCTCCAATCGTTCAAATTCTTTATTTCCTCTAGAGGGACACGATTATGAGTGGGGTTAATGTTAATTAGCGCGTCAGTTGTTGGAACAGGAGGAAATTCACCTATATTATCTTTTAAAAACTTCCATACATCAATTAAGTGATAAGTCGGTATCTTTCTTCCAATTCTATCTAATGCGAGTTTTTGAACTAAATTATATTTAGTTACAGATTCATCGCCTATATAAATCCAAGCAGTCGTTGATTTTGCATATTGACTTTTAAGTACCTTGCTACCATTTTTTAATAATAAGTTCTTAGTTTCTCCTAAGTATTTTTCTACGTTTCCACCGTATATAGTATTTACTTGTTCATCAATGCTCCAATTAAGAAATACTGGTGCCTTTAAATTTTCAAGATTGACTTCATCAAATAATTGAGGCTTCAAATTGTAATAATGTTCTTCGATTTCGTTTACATAAAGAGTTGGAGCCTTTTCAAATTGAAAAGAAGGTGTGTTGCTACTACGATCATAACCATTACCTCTCTTAGTGAAGAATGGAATAATACGATTTGTTAGTCTATCATTTGTTTCGTTTAAAATTCTAGTCATTTCTTGAGACTCTAGCTCTACCGCTTCGTCTTCAGTTAAGTCTTTTCCTACAAAACGAACATCTGTGTCATACATTTCACGAATTTTTTCGGCTTCATAAGCTTTTTCGTGGAACGCCTTATAGCGGTTGCCGCGCCCCTTTCCGACATAAAATACTTCGCCTGTTTCTTTAATGAACCACTCATATACATAGAAATCTGTAGCAGTACTGCCAGTAGAAACTCCTACAGGGCCAGATGAAATAGTTATTAAATCTCCAAGCGACTTAAGATTAATGGTACTTTCTAACTCTGAATTTTCATTATTAGTGCCCTCGACTAATTCTTTTTCATTTCTTTGCACCGATAATTCTTTTGTTTCGTCTTGATTTACTGGTTTATTTTCTTGTTTTTTGCTTCCGAAGAGTTTATTTAAAAAGCTCATCTTTTCAGTCCCCTTTTTAAACTGTTAGTTAAAAGTCTTTATAAACATTTTACCAAAAAAATGCAAAAGCGTATTTAACAATATAGAAGGATTTTGTAGAATGAAAAAATAACAAGCTCAAAAAAGGCCACTCACTAAATGAGGGCCTCTTTTACTACCATCCTCTGCTAGCGCCACCGCCACCAGAGCTACCTCCACCGCCTCCGCGTGGTCCGTCTCCGCCTCCACCTCTCGCTGACAATAGCATATAAAGTACAGCTTCGGTAATTGCGCCTTTAAAGAATATAAAATCTAGGATGATTAGAATAATAACTGCAATGACAATTAGAATAACTTCCCAAGCTTTTAATCCTGATTCTTGTTTAAGTTTCAAAAGAGCTTTTGAAACTTGTTGCTGAAAGTCTTTTCCTAAGTCATACTCTTTAGCCGCTTCATTATAAACAGCTTTATATGTACTCATTATTGCTTTATCATACTGCTTCTCTTTTAAATAAGGAATTGCATAGCTATCTAAAATTTTACCTGATTTAATATCAGTTACTCTTCCCTCTAACCCATAACCCACTTCTATACGAACTTGTTTCTCTTTTATGGCTAATATAATTAAAATTCCGTTATTAAGTTCTTTGCTACCTAAACCGTATTCTCTAAATGCTTCGTTAGAAAAACTCTCTATGTCAGAATCATTTAATGAGTTGACTGTTAATATGCCTATTTGAGCCTCTGTTTCACTGTCTAGTTTTTTAGCCATATCAATGATTTCTGACTTCTCTTCTTCATTAAGAACCTTAGCGAAATCTTGAACGTAAATATCGCCTATTGGTTTTGGAATATCGGGTGCAGCAAAAGCAACGCTGGCTGTATTAAATAGTAATACAATTAATAAAGCAAACGGTGCTAGAAGTTTCATTAGTTATCGCTCCCAAAGTCTACTTTCGGAGTTTCTTTTTCTTGCTCAGTAGTTTCAAAATATTGTTTTTTATCAAAGTTAAACAGATTAGCTATGATGTTTTTAGGGAATTTTTTAATCTTGTTGTTATAAACGGTTACCTTGTCATTATAATCTTTTCTTGCTACAGATAACCTATTTTCAGTTCCCTCTAACGAATCCATAAGCGACTGGTAATTTTTGTCTGCTTTTAAATTAGGGTAATTTTCTGCTACTACTAGCAATCGACTTAATGCCCCGCTTAGTTCTTGGTCAGCGGCTGCTTTGTCTGCAGGTGTTTTAGCTCCAGCTAGTTGAGCTCTTGCGTTAGTTACTGAATCTATCGCTTTTTGCTCGTGCTTTGTGTAACCTTTTACCGACTCAACAAGATTGGGTATCAAATCCGCACGCCTTTTTAGCTGATTATCAACTTGAGAATATTTATTGCTGACGTTCTCCTGCGCTACGACTAAACCGTTGTATGATGTAACTCCATATATTAAAATTAGACCAGCTGCAACTCCTGAAATAATTAGTGCTTTATTTTTCACTTAACAAACCCCTTTTCGTTTTAGAATTATTTTGTTTAAAGTGTTTTTACTTCTATCCATATTAAACGTTATAAAAGTATTATTTTTATAGCATATTTCAATCCTAAAATAACAATTTTTGTTTATTTTTTTAAAAGCCTTTATCTTAAACCAATCTAAGATAAAGGCTTTTTTGGCTGTATATTATTTCGTTATGTATTATTAACCATTCCTATGTGCCAGCCGGCTGCAGGAGGCCGCTACGATTGAGCAAAGTATGTCGTCCAAAAAGGTATGTACCTCTCCAGGCTTTGCCTTTTTATCATTATATAAGCCGATGATACCTGGTTTAGTAATATCAAAATAACCAAAGTTTGAGCTAGCAATGCTTCCATAACAACCTGTGATAGACATAGCTAGTGTCTCATCAACGCCATATAAACCTTCGTCTCTTTCAATAATGCCTAAGAGCGGTTCAGGTAATAATTTTTGTTCTGCTGCTACATCGAGTGCTATTCCTGTTAAGATTGCGTGCTGTATCTCTCTCTTTTTTAGTACTGAATTTATATGATGCATTGCTATTTCTTCTGTAATATCTGGATTATGTTTTCTTTGAGCGTTGCACACTAAAATTGCTAGCTCATTTAAGTCTACTCCTCTATCCGATAATGCTGTTTTAGCCGCTAAGTATAAATCTTGTTGATTATTCATTATGAACACTCTCCTTGCCAACTAACTTTCAATATTTTCTAATTTCACCTTCCCTTGCATAGAAAAAAGGTGGGTTTCCCCTACCTTTTTTATTAATTCACTTTTGCAAAGTAAGCATTTATTCCTTTTGCAATTCCGTTAGAAATATTGTTTTGGTATGTATTATTAATCATTTTATTTAAGTCCCTGTAATCAGAGATGAAACCAATCTCTATAAGTGTTGCAGGAACAGTATTTTTTCTTAAAACATACAGAGAACTATCGTGAACGCCACGATCCGTACTTCCCATTTGAGGTTGGAAGTAGCTGTGTACTGTTTGTGCAAGAATTCTGCTGTTACTTGGCTGTTTATTCATAGAACCGTCATAGCTTGAGTTAGCATTATAGTAACTTTCAGTGCCTATTGCTCCAGGTACTGCAGCATTAATATGGATACTTACAAAAGCATCCGCATCATATGTTTTTGCTTTATCTACTCGACACTGTAAATCAGGAGTCAATGTATAAACAGGAAGACAACTACCGCTAGAAGTTCTTGTTACGTATACTCTATATCCCATATTTTCTAAGTACTGCTTTGCTTTAGTTGCTAATGCATAAGTCAGGTTTTTTTCATAATAACTTCCGTTTACTGCTCCTGCATCAGCACCACCGTGACCAGGATCTAAGACTACAATTTTCCCGGAAGAATTTACCGGAGAACCTCCGCTGTTTGTGCTTAAATAATCGCTAGAAACCCAACCAGAGTAACTACCATACTTTACATTACTCCAGTTACCAGAAGTAGAGACAACCTGTACTTTAGCACCGTTAGGAAGTATTGTTACTACAGATCCATTTGGTGATGTTCTCATATTTAAGGCACTAGCTGTTACATAAGCGTAGTTGACCGTAGTTGTCGGTGGAGGCGTTACTGGAGTAGTTGGTGTAGACGTAGAGCCATCTCCACTTACTACAAGCTTTAAGTAGCTAATAGAAGCCCACCCTGTATAACTACCATATTTAACTTGATTCCAGCCGTTGGAAGTTTGAATAATTTCTACTTTTGCTCCTTGTGGCATTGTAGTAATAACAGAACCATTCGGTGAATTCCTTAAATTAAGTGAAGTTGCAGCTACAGTAGCATATACCTTTGAAGGTGTTGATGGAGTAGTTGGTTCTGGTGTCGGTGTTGATGGAGAGATTGAAGAAGAATTTAGAGATAGTTTTTGTCCTACATATAAAGCTGAGGTTTTTAAATTATTCCAACTCATAATATTATTTACTGTCACATTATAAGTCCTACTAATACTGAAAAGTGTGTCCCCTGCTTTAACTGTGTATGTTTGTGTACTTGTAGATGGAGAAGTAGGATTAGTTGGAGAAACATTTGTTTGAGAGACAACTAGTTTCTGACCTACAAATACCGTAGAAGTAGACATTTTATTTAAAGACATTAATTGCTGTACAGATGTCTTATACGCTGTAGCAATACTCCATAAAGTATCACCTTTTTTTACATAGTAAGTTTGAATTCCAGTTATACCTTGTAAATTACTTTGAGGGTTACTAACGCTCAAAACTTCCCCTATGTAAATACTGTTACTTTTTAAGTTATTCCAACTCATTAGTTGAGAAACGCTAACATTGTATTTTTGACCTACACTAAATAAGGTTTCCCCTTTTTGAACTGTATGTACTGTCTCAGCGTGCACACTTGTTAAGGGAGCTACCATTAAAAAAGCGGCCGTACTAAATAATAATTTTTTCTTCAAGGAACATTCCTCCTTTGGGCTTTTATTCTTTAACCCAAATTTATAAATATTTAAATAACACTTAGGATTTTTATTCTTTTTCAGTAAAGAAGGTATAAATACAGGATTTTAGAAAGGTGATCATCAATGAAATTACTTATCGGTATTCCGCTACAAATAGTAATCTCCTTGTTTAGAATACTATTTGTAGGTTTTCTATCGGCATTATTTTGTGTTTATACCGTAGATTATTTACTCTCTTCTTCTTTTGGAACTTTTAACCTTGTTATAATTGCAACTTATTTCGCAACAATATGTACATTCGCAGTAATATTTGTAGAAATGTTTTATTTCTTTCAAAGACGTTCTAAAAAGAAAAATGTAGTTCAAAAAGATAAAGAAAAGTACGTTTTAAAATAGAAAGAGGCTTCGGCTTTTTTCTATTTTTTTATTTTTTTTAAAATCTTTCTACTAAAATAAATTTATATAGAAATGGAAATTTCAAGGAGGAAGATGTAGAAATGAATTTAGGATTAGATATAACAAGTGAAGAAATTACAACTTCTAGTAATAAGAGTGGTAAAGGGAGTTTGCATAAAGAGAAAAGCAAAGAATGTAATGAGTACCTTATTGACTTGACCGAAAAAGTCAAAAAAAACCACAGAAGTATATTATTTAGGGATTTTGAAGTTGAGCGAATTGCTCAGGTAATCAGAAAAAAACAGGAAAATATCCCTGTTATTGTTGGTGAACTAGGCTCTGGAAAACATTCAATTGTAGAACTACTTGTGCAAAAAATTTCAAATAACGATATTTTCAATTTAGAAAATCACAATGTTTACTTCCTCGATGGTATTAGCCTTGCTAATAGTGTCGAAAAGCGTACAGAACTTATTGAGCGTGCAAAGGATATATTTGAGAGTCTTAAGCCTACAGACATCTTATATATAAATAATACGTGTAATCTTATTGGCTCTGGTAAGATGCCTGCTGTTGGTTATGATATCTCTTCTGTACTACATCCGTATCTAGAAGAAAATAAATTTAAAGTAATTGTGGTAGCAGAAACCTCTAAATATGAGGAAACTATAAAGGTAAATAAACTGCTAAATAATCATCTAAATTGCATTGAAATTAAACCTCTTACTAAAGAACAAACACTTGAGGTATTGAAAGAAACCGTTCCTTCTTTTGAAGAATTTCATAACGTAGAAGTGGATGAAGATGCCCTTTCCTTAATTGTAGATTTAGCGGACAATTATATAAAAAATCGTAATTTCCCTCAAAAAGCTATAGATGTTTTGGATGAAGCTTGTAGTGCCGCTTCCCTGACTTCTCGTGAAGAGGATGAAGATGAAAATGTTTCTTGTAAACACATATATGCAGAACTAGATAATCAATATGTTTTAGGTAGCATAAAAACAGAATATGAGCCCTTTATGGCTATTGAAAGGCCTGTGGTAGCTGATGATACTGTTTTAAAGGTTATTGAACAAATTACAAATTTACCTGTGGGTAAACTGTCTTTAGAAGCAAAAAAGCAGTTAAAAAATCTAGAAAAAGATTTAAACAAGGAACTGATTGGCCAAGCTAGTGCAGTTAACACTTTAGCAAGAGCAGTAAAACGTTTCAAAAGCGAATTAACAGAGAAGAAAAAACCTATAGTTTTGTTCTTTGCTGGCCCAACTGGAGTAGGAAAAACAGAATCAGCTAAGCTATTAACTAAAAATTTACTGTTTAGTGAAGATGCAATGATTAGATTTAATATGAGTGAGTATATGGAGCAAGCTTCTCTTTCAAAATTAATTGGTACTAGCCCAGGGTACATAGGTTTCGAACAGAACGGAAGGCTTACTGAGGCAGTAAGTAAAAATCCTAATACCGTTATTCTTCTTGATGAGTTTGAGAAAGCACACCCAAGAATCTCCGATATATTTTTATCAATATTCGACGAGGGAGAAATTGCAGATTCTAAAAATAATATAATTGATTTTAGAAATACAATTATTATACTTACCAGCAACATTGGTACTCAAAAGAAAAGTAATGTAGGTTTCCAGAGTAATCAGCCGGATGATATTACAAAGGAAGCATTAAACGAAGTTTATAAAAAAGAATTTATAAACAGACTTGATGAAGTGGTTACTTTTAATTCTTTATCTAAAGAAGATATTGAAAAGATTTTAGATATCAGAATCCAAAAATATAAAAGTCATTTATTAAAAAATGGTATAGAACTTCATATTGAAGAAGAAGTTAAGTTAGACTTAATTGAAAAAGGTTTCAGCTCTGAATATGGGGCCAGAGAACTCCTTGATAGAGTATTTCGTAAAGAAATTGAAGATTTGGTAATTGATTTTTCATTAGAAAAAGAAGAAGTAAAACAAATCTTGATTTCTTATGAGAATGATCAAATAATTGCTAGTTAATAGAAAAAAAAGCGTACTGATCTTAGATTTCAGTACGCTTTTCTTTGTCTAATTTTCAAGGGAATTCAAAAAAATAAAATAAATAAATGTTAAGAATTGTATCGGAAAATTTTGAGGTGAAGACTTTGAAGAAATTAAAAGTAATGTCTGTTATAGGTACGCGTCCAGAAGGTATTAAAATGATTCCTCTTGTGAAGGCGCTTATAAATGACCCTGCGATTGAATCTGTATTTGTAAATACCGGACAACATAAAGAACAACTTGACCAAGTATTAGAGTTATTTTCAATAGAACCGGACTATAACTTTAATATAATGGAACGCAAACCAAAGTTAGAAGAAATACTTGCGATTATACTAGTGGAGTTATCAAAAATTCTTGATAAGGAGAAACCAGATATTGTTTTAGTACACGGTGACACGGCTACTACTTTAGCTGGTGCTCAAGCTGCCTTCTTTCGTCAAATTCCTGTTGGGCACGTTGAAGCGGGTCTTAGAACTTTTGATAAATACGCCCCTTTTCCTGAAGAAATGAACAGACAAGTTGTTGGTAAATACGCTACCCTTCACTTTGCTGCTACAGACACAAACAAAAACAACTTGTTAGCTGAACTAGTAAAAGAAGAAAATATTTTTGTAGTTGGAAATACAGTTATTGATGCTCTTTTAGATGTCACTTCTAAAAAAATGAGCATTCCGACAGAAATTAAAACTATTATAGAAAATCCCTATCGAACGATATTGCTTACAACACATAGAAGAGAAAATTTAGAAGAATTAAATGATGTCTACAGTGCTGTAAATCACTTAATTAAGGAATATAATGATACTCAATTTGTATTTCCTATTCATAAAAACCCTGCAGTTAGAGCAAAGGTTTCTGCTTCTCTCTCCAAAAACCCTCGAATACACCTTCTAGAACCTCTAGATTACTATGTATTCTCTCAATTAATGAATAATAGTTATTTCATTATTACTGATTCAGGTGGAATTCAAGAAGAAGCTCCTGCCCTAAAGAAGCCTGTACTCGTTGCTAGAAAGTCTACTGAACGAACTGAAGGTGTTGAGGCTGGCACGCTAAAGCTTGTTGGAACTAATACAAAAACAATTATTAATGAGAGTATAAAATTACTTGAACAACCTAGTTATTATCAATCATTTTCTAGAAACAAAAATCCTTATGGGGATGGAAAAACATCGAAAAAGATTGTATCTATTATTAAAAATTACTTTTCTTCTTAAGGGAGGAATCTCCATTGTCCCAAAACATTAATTTAGCTGAACTGATGAAACCCATCAAAAAGCCCTCTTTAAATATGCTGTTTTTAAAATATAAAAACGAGGAGCCTAACAATGAATCTCATTTAGGTGGATATCCTTATTTTACAAATGACGATAAGTGGCCGACTTGCTCCGAATGCAAAAAAGAAATGATTTTCTTTATGCAACTTAGAGAAGTTACTAGTGATGGGAATGTAGTGTTAAGAACATATTATAACTGCCCTTGTGAACTAGAAAATTTCATTCCCATTATTAACACAATTGAATATCACAATCCTAGTATGGAACATTGCGTAAAGACTCAAGTAGGTCCCAAAACGCTACCTTTTGTGGAAATAAAATACGAACCATCTTGGTCAATTCCAAACTGGGCTCTCCTTCCGCTTTACAATAAAGAAATGCACGATCAAATACTATTGATGCACAATGACAACAATGAACAGGCTGAGGATTACTACGAGTCCCTAAGATGGAATGAAAATTATTTAGCTACTGAACCTTACAGTTTAATTAGCGGCTATCCAGAATTCATTTCTGATCCTAAGGTATTTAAATGTCAATGTTGTAAGAAACCGACTGAGTTTGTCTTCCAACTTGATACGGATGAAGAATTCCAAATTAGCTGGAATAGCGGTGTTTTATATTGCTTTAGATGCCCGAATACAAAAACTCTTTATTTTACTATTAACTAAGGCTAAGTCATTATGATTTAGCCTTTTTAATGAGAGAAAAGGTTATGCCTTCATTAACTTGACTTTCAAATAAAATGAGTATAATCAGACCATCTAAATAATATTGGAGGTGTTCTGATTGTCTTCTAACGAACAATATTTACAATCTATTGGTCAAAAAGGAAAAGTAATGTCTAAAGAAGAAATGACGTTTGATTCCTATTATGCTAAAGCTATGGAAAATCCACAACTAGCACGAAATGCTGTCCAAAGAGTCTACGATATGATTATGTCTTATGGTACTTACGAAGATGAAAAAGGGAAAATACATTATAACTTTTTTCGCGGTAGAATGTTTGGTGCTGAAAAGCAGATAGCTCAGATAATGGATTACTTTAAAGCCGCTAGTATGGGGCTAGATATTAAGAAACGTATACTCTTTTTTTTAGGGCCTCCTGGTGGTGGAAAAAGTATGTTTTTATCCTTTATAAAAAAGGGTCTTGCCGATTACTCTAAAAATGAAAAAGGAGCTATGTATAAAATTCAAGGATGCCCTATTAATGAAGATCCTTTGCATTTAATTGAGGATGAAGATACTAGAAAAGAAATATGGGAAAGATACGGTGTAAAAATAGAAGGAAAGCTGTGCCCCTTCTGCAAACACAAACTTGATTACGACTGGAAAAACAATATTTCACACGTAAAGGTTGAAAGGTTTTTTGTTGATGAAGATAGCCGTAATGGTATAGGCACTTTCGCTCCAGCAGAAGAAAATGATATGTCGGAATTATGGGGTGCTCCTAACCTGCGAAGAGTCGAAGAAATAGGTAATGAAGCAGATCCTCGAGCATATGACTTTAATGGTGAACTTCATAAAGCTAATAGAGGTATTATGGAATTTATTGAGGTTCTAAAAGCTGATGCTGCTTTCTTGCACATCCTCTTAACTTTGGCTGAAGAAAGAGAATTTAAAACCCCTAGATTCCCCCTCCAATTCGTTGATGAATGTCTTATTGCTCATACTAACGAAGGTGAATTTTATCGTTTTATTGCTGTAAAAGAGAATGAAGCAATTGTTGATCGTCTCTATATTGTACAGATGCCTTACAATATGTCGTATAAATATGAAGAGATGATTTACCATTCTGCGCTTAAGACTAAGTTAGTTGTAAAAGGCGTTAAAGTCCATCCTGGTGCCGTTCGTTTAGCTTCTATCTTTGCTATTTCCACTCGCTATTCTACAAATAATGATAAGCTTCGTGATGGTATGCAAGGTATCTCCCCCCGCTTTATTCTTAATGCTCTTGCTATCTCCCTAGTTAGAACCTCAAGTGATACCGTGACTCCTCTTGATATGTATGCAACTCTTTATGATCAAGTTGAACGTTATCCTGTTCTTGATGTTGATACTCGAATTAAGTATTTAAAAATCTTAGATGAATTAAAAGAAACAATTGAAGAATTTAATAAGGTATCTGACTCGGACATTAAGTTAGATAAAGTTATTAATAACAGAACTAAGCTGTTTGATAGAATTTAATGGGTTAGAGCATATCCTGATGTGTGGTGGTGAAGCCCAGAATTCACCCTTCACTATAAGGGTAGAATTCGGCAAAAAGCACTCCTGTTTTTAGCGTATGGAGCCGCCACATTGTGATACCAGTATGTGCTCCTCAAGCACTCCTGAACTGCCCAGGTCTCGCTTTACCAGTCGTTTCAACCACGAAACATATCACAACCCACCTTGCAATTAAGCAACGAGCACGGGATGTTTTACTACTAACAGAAAAAGACCACTCTATACTTGAGTAGTCTTTTTTAGACGTTAGGTTCAATCTGGGTAGCTAACGCCCCTCTAACGGGCTTACATCACGAGGGTAAGTCGTGAGCGAGGTTGACGGGAAACTCTAACAATTCTTTTGCGTCTTTTTTGCATTCCATTACCGCCTATCGATAATAAAATGGGCACACTGCCAGTTATATAAAATTGTATATGTATGCTATTTGTTTGATTATATTATTTTTTCATTTTCCCTAGGAAAAAAAATAAGTAGAGAAATTTAATTCGGTCTAGAGAAATGGAAAATCTACTCATTTATTCAATTCGAATAAAGGCTAAAAATGGTTCATCTAATCAATAAAGGCAAAATCACAAAAAAGTAGACCTATATTTACATAAAACTTAAATAAATTATGTTAAATATGGAATTAAGTGAGCGAATAACATCTTACCTTTTATGTTTTTTAGCATTTATTTAATTTAACACATATTAAAAAAGTAGTGAGAAAAAAATAAGGTAAAAAACTGTTTCTTTTTCAAGAAACAGTTTTTTACCATTTTTATTTCTTTGTTATATAATAAAATTCATAATAAAAACATACAGAGATACACTAGAATTTTTTCATTGTGAACATACATATGGAGGGACTACTAAAATGCAGATGACTGCTTTAAACACTAAAAAATTAAATGAAAAATTGAAACAAGAAGGCTATAGAGGATGGTCTTTTGAATATGAATCTTCATCCAATAGATACTGTTTATCAATTTTTGATGATCATAATCCTGAAGATGAATTGGTATTCTTTTTACACGTTTTTGATCCAACGAATATCTCACACGCTGTTCGAGTAAAAAAGAATGGCTCCGAGAACCCTGTAGATAAAAAACACCAATTTTATATAGATGCAGAGCAAATTGTACAAAAGTTTGTTAGCAACTTTGTAGCTAACTGATATTTTTCACTCTCCCTTTAAGCTCTTTTAGTATTCTGTTAGCCGCTTTTAAATCACCGTTTTGTAGGTGAATAAAAAGTTCCTGTTTTTTATTAAAGTAAGGCACAGTTTCTTTTTTTGTTTTTAAACCTTTTTCGTATTTTTCTAATTTAGTAAGCATTATTTCTACTTTCCCTTTTATTTCTTTGTAGAAAGAGACTTTTTCATTTTGCTCTTTTATAAATGTCTTTATTTCTTCTAAGGATTTAAGGGGATTGTTTAATTGGAGTTCTCGCGCTTTTTCTATTTCGGTCCGCATCCTGTTAATATCAAATGCGTATTCTCTAGGGTAAAAATTCCCCTGGCTAACAAAAGCTGTTCTCTCTTCTATCATCTTAGTAAGTTCATCCTGGGCTTTTTCCCAATCGTTATAACCTTTTGAAATTGATTCTTTAAGTGATTTTATTTCTGTTATATCTTCGTTACCTATTCCTGCTTTATCAATTTTCTTCTTTAAATCTATAATAGCTTTGTTTGTTTCATCATAGTAAGCTTTTTCATTTGGCAGTTCTATTAAATCTTCTTCGTTAAGCTCTTCTGGTAAAGTCTCCATAATTTTCCCCATACGTTTATTTAGGTTTATAAATAAAATTAAAATTAATAGTGCTACAACTAGTAGAAAAACCATACCATCTCCCCTTTCAATGATTTTGAAAATCTAACACATACAAAAAAAGAACGCCAATGATTAGCGCTCTTTTTTTATATATGTTAAATCACTATTGCGGCTTCTTCCTTCATAATATTTACTACTTCTTTAACAGCCTTTTGTGTATCCGGATCGTTTTTGATATCACCTGAATGACCTAACCTAATTGACCACTGTATAGCTATATCTTGAAGCATTTCCGTAGTGGAAAACCCCATTTGTAGCATTCCTTTAACTTCCGTGAAGTGTAAACGTATTTGCTGGTGTTCATTAGCATCATTGTTTTTAGCAAAAGTAGTAATCCACTTATCGATTTTTGACTCCTTTGTTTCTTGTTTATAAAGTTCTACAAACTTTCTAATTTGAGAATATTTCATTTCTGTTTGAATTAGTTCCGCAATTTTATAAGGGGATAAACGTAACAACTCTTCGTTTGTTGCTTCCTTTAAAAGATTTAGAACGTATGGAGTGTGAATGGTATGTTCGTTTATTTTGTTAAATGTAGCGTGTGTGATTAACTCCTTTTGTAGAAACTTAGTTTTCTTAGTAATTTTAATAAAGTCTTCCTTGAATGTATGGTTAACAAGATTCTCAACTTTTTTAGTTAAATACGCTTTATCTTTTTCTAACTGTGCTTTTAGCTCATTTAGCTTTTCATCTAAGATAGGTGCCTCTATCTCTACAAATTTAACTGCGGCTAAAGCTTCTTGAAGTGAATTAATTTTCGCTTCATTTATTACAACTAATTCATATACTTCTTTTTGCAAGTTAGACATTGTTTCAGATACTTCGCGTTTTTGTAATTCCTGTTGAATATGCTCATTTAATTTCTCTAAACTCAATATGAACGCTCCCTCTTGTTGTGATTCTAATATTTTAACTCTTCACTAACAGGGATTGTAAAAAAAATAAGCTCACATTTAAATGAGCTTACAATAATTCAATTTCTCTGTTCCAAAAGCCTTTCCAGCTTAAATCTATTTCTCCCTCTTGTTCTGCGGAGCTATTTGCTTCATCAAATCGCTGTTTTATATGCAATAGAATTAACTTCTTATCTTCAAAGACTTCAAAATCCTTGTTGGGTCCTGATAAGAAGTACCAACTATTAATTTTACCTAAGTAAATATTTCTACCATCACCTGTATAAATCTTCTTAGAAAACGTAAAGCTATCCCCTAAACTTTCGTCTAACTCTTGTTCTTTTTCTACAATCTTCTCGGGTAAACCTTGTAGATCGCTAAACTCAGGTAATTCATAAAATTTATTTACTCTATCCAACTTTAAACCCCTCCAAAATGTTTTTTCCACTCATAAAATTGATGGCTATATAATTATAAAAAAGAAAGAAGGAGCAATTTGTTTTGATTTCAATTGAACGTTTAAAAAGTCTGTATCCTTATACTACACCTACAGACATTGACAATTATAAGAGAGTATTAGAGTACATAGGAGTTAATGACGAAGGCGTAGATGGTTTTTTAAATCCTTCTTTGAAGCTCTTCCATCATCCTTACAAAATGAAAGATTTAGAAAAGGCTTTAGATCGTTTATTAAAAGCTTTTGCTGAAAATGAGAAAATCCTCTTTTTCGGTGATTATGATACGGATGGTTGTACAACCACAGCTTTGTTTGTAAAAGTTCTAAGAGATAAAGGTATACACGTTGATTACTATGTCCCTCACCGCCATAAAGACGGTTATGGATTAAATGCCACAAAAATGAAAGAGTTCGCAGAACAATATGATTTAATTGTTACCGGTGATACTGGAATAAAAGAAATGGAAACTATTCATAACTGTCCAATTGATGTAATAATTACGGATCACCACGAACCTTTTGTGGCAACAGATGAAGAGCTGTTATCTCAATATAGAGGAATAGCTGACATTATTGAAAAAGATGGAGAAACTATGGTTATACCAAGTGCTTATGCAGTAGTAAATCCTAAGCGTATTGACTGTGACTATCCGAATAAGTGCTTATCCGGTGTAGCGGTTATATTTAAACTTCTCCAAGGATTATTTATTAAAAACGGATGGAAACAAGTAGATTTGACACAACATCTAGATTTAGTTGCTACTGGTTTAGTAGCGGATTTAGTTCCTCAGTTTGATATAGAAAATCAAGATAGTGAAGTTCGAATGATGACTAAGGTTGGTTTGCAGATAATGAATCAAAATCCTAAACCTTGGGTTAACTCCATAGTGGAAATATCTAAAATAGAAGAAGTTAATCATAATGCTCTGGGCTTTGTGTTTGGGCCGCGATTTAATGCCGCTGGTAGATTAGATAGTCCCTTCCCTGTTGTAAAATATCTTTTAGAAGATGATGAAGAAGCATCTCGAGAAAAAGCGCTTGTCCTTGAGAAGTATAATACTGACCGGAAGGAGCTACAAAGGGAAGCTACTGAAAGTATTGTAGAATTTCTTAAAGACAAAGATAAATCTTGGACAGACCGTATTGTAGTAGTTAAAGCAGAGCCCCAGTATCATAGCGGTATTGCGGGACTAGTAGCTAGTAGATTGGTCGGACAATACAATGTCCCTGCTATTGTATTGTGTGAAAAAGAAGTTGACGGACAAATATTTTTAACCGGATCTTGTCGCTCTACTGAGGGTATAGATATTCTTAGCTTACTCCAAAAGGCTGAAAAGAAAATGGGCGCTTATAAATACGGTGGGCACGAAATGGCAGCAGGACTAACTATAACTTTGGAGCAGTTTGATTTATTCCGTGAATCTATGAGAGTTGCAGCCTTAGAACTTGATGATTCCAAGTTTTCTAATACCTTGTTTTATGAGTTAGAAATACCCTTAAATAAATTAACATTACCTACTGTTCATTTTATAAGGGATACTTTTTATAAAATCCGCTTATTTAGTTCAGGCAATATACTATATTCCGCTCCTACTCCTATGAAGAATAAAGAAAATGCTAATGTATACCTTCAAAAGGAAAATGCTCGTTATAGAGCTGCTTTGTGGGGAGCGGGAAAGGAATTTTGTGAACAGTATATTCGCGAAGGGTTTAAAGAAATTGATGTTGTTTACTCTGCCGGTATATGGAATGATAGAGTCTCACTAGAAATGCAAAATTACAAAGTAGTTTCTTAATTGGGGCGATAACATTAAAAGGCTGAATTTTTCAGCCTTTTTTATTTGTATTTTTGACCTTTTTTGTTATCTTATTTTAAATTAGGAGGTGTGTACTTTGTCTCAAATTTACTCAAGTTGTACAGTATGTTACGAACAATTGACTGAAGAAGATAAAAAGATAAACACAGAAAAAGATAATTTTTACTTCCCTGTTTGTAAAAGTTGTATTGATAAAGCTATAAAGGAAATCGAGGGAAACTAAAAAATGAGCCCTCAATGGACTCATTTAATATTACTTCTTAAGATTTGGATCAATTAAGATCATTTGTGCGCCAATCTTTTCAATAGCAATGTTGCCTAAGTGACAAGCACCATAAATTGTATCTAAAATTGATTTTTGAACAGCGGGCTCAACTGAGTCAAATAATACTAGCACTGGTTGACCATCGCGAATCTCATCGATTACAAGATATGAATCATCTTTTTCTTTCATTTCCATTGCACGAACTGCTTTGCTTTCGTTGATGTAAACCGCACGGCGTGGTTTGTTCTTTTGAGAAACAGAAGAAATAATTCTACCTGAATAATCGTTTTCTACTTTGTTAAGCGTGCGACGGTATTTTTCAACCGTTTCATCGTTTACTTCAGGAGTAGCAGTTGCTGTTGCTGTTTTAGCCTTTTCCTTCTCCTCTTGAACTGGTTGTTCTTCATTTTTAAAAGCGCTCGAGAATTGAGAAATTGTTTTCTTTAACTCTTTACCGATTTGTGCCATTTGTTCTCCTCCTCTTTCTTTTTAAAACTCCAAGGGGGTGTGTTAGATTGAATACCGAA
>Ga0209463_1001082_pt1 | contig 17491 bp, 19 predicted proteins | sample AgamicMgSfrz_FD_187169 | JGI IMG/M metagenome (GOLD analysis project Ga0209463, IMG submission 187169) | Agave microbial communities from Guanajuato, Mexico - Mg.Sf.rz (SPAdes) (version 2) | ecosystem: Host-associated > Plants > Phyllosphere > Phylloplane/Leaf | place: Guanajuato, Mexico... | reverse complement strand
TTACTTAGTTTTGATACAAATTCATGTGATCAATTGTACGGTATTGATGCTGGGAATGAAACGTCTCTTATTCAAATTCCTGTTGGGGCGTATCGAGCGCGGAATTGGTTAAAAGGGGTTTTGCATAATTAAAAGAATTAAATTATAAAAAACAAATAAATGCACCTATATAAAAAGAGAGTTTATATTCAGTATTTTACAGCTGTTAATTAAACAAACGAAGAACCCTCTTGGGACAATTGTTTTTTTCCGTGCTTTGCATTATGGATTCTGCACATACTAGATTAACAAATTGGGCTTTGCAATATATATATATATATATATGAATATTTAGTTATTTTAAATATTAGTTGTAAAGACAGGAAAACAATCTTGAACTAGACCCCAATTGTTAGACACATTCTAACAATTGGAGGTATAGTTTTTTATGAATAAATTTACTTCAGAAGACAAAATGAATGGAGTAATACATTATTAAGATGGAAGCGAGAGTATACAAGATATTGCGAAATCATTGAGGGCGAATCACGGAGTGGTTCTCATGTGGATAAAACAATTTGAATATCATGGAATTCAGGCATTTCAAAAAAAGCTATACAATATATTCCACACAGTATAGACTAGACGTATCAAATTATATGTTCAAAAATGGCGCATTCAACTACATTAAAAAGAAGTAGACGCCCTTAAATCGAAGAATCATTAGAAGTTTTAAAAGCTGAATTGAAGCGCTTACGTATGGAAAATTCTTATCTAAAAAAATGTAATGCCTTAGTTAAAAACAAGGAATCTATAAACTAAGGAAAGCATTTGCGATGAAGACACTTTTAAAATTAGCAGAACTCCCACGAAGTACGTATTATTACTGGATACAGAATTCTAATTGTCCATATAAAGAGCTAAAAATCTTAATTAAAAACATTTACGATGAACACCAAGGTTGTTATGGATATCGCTGTATTCGCGATGAATTAATGAACCAAGGACACAAAATCAATCATAAAAAAGTGTAACTAATTATGAAGGAGTTAGATTTGAAGAGCCTAGTTCATATGAAGAAATATCGCTCTTATAAAGGAAAAATAGGTAAGATTACGCCAAATATTTTAGAACGTAACTTTAAGGCTGAAAAGCCGAACGAAAAGTGGATTACAGATATAACAGAATTTAAATTATTCGGCGAGAAGCTCTACTTATCACCGATGTTAGATTTATTTAATGGAGAGATAATCTCTTATACAATTGATTCAAGACCAACCTATTCACTTATATCGAAGATATTAAGAAAGTCTTTTCAACAATTGACAGAAGAAGACGAACGCCTTATTAACTGTGATTAAGGCTGGCATTATCAAATAAAAAAGTATCGTCACTCCCTAAAAGAACGTAAAATTCCTCAAAGTATGTCTCATAAAGGAAGCTGTTACGATAATACAGTTATTGAAAGTTTCTTGGGAGTATAAAATCCGAATTTCTTTATCTAAAAGATTTTGAAAGAATAAAACAATTTAAACCAGAGTTTGAAAAATAAATCGATTATTATAATCACAAACGAATTAAGGAAAATTTAAAAGGCATGAGCCTGGTACAATACCTAACTCATGATCTAAGGGCTTCCTGATGAAATGACCTGTCTAACTTTAAGCGTCAGTTCATCCATATACTTCTGTTTTTAAGCATATTCGTATTTTAAATTCAACCCCCAGATCCTTTTCATCCGTTTATATTGGTGCAAGAGGGGACAGCCAGATAGCAAAGATAAAGATTCAGCTTGAGTATAATCTATTAAGTGGAAAGTTCCTTCATATCCATACAGGTCCAGGTAAACAACATGATCAATCCTACTGTTCTTTGTATGCTTCAACTGTAACAGCAAATGATTTATGTATCCAACATCTAGATTATCTTCATTTGAAAGCTCTTGAACATATACAAAATAAAAAGTTTTATTATATCTCACGTATCAAGTTGAACACATTCATTCAGCCAAAAATTTCTAACCTGTTTTTTTCAAGATAGCATAATAAAGGAATATATATGTGTGTGTGGATGTTTTAGTTAACCCTCTTGAGCTTGGGCAAACATGTGAAATATCTAATGCTTATGTAGGAATGACTGATAAGCTCTCAACCCATGCGATTATTCATCGACTAACAAAAGAACAACAAACAATTACAAGATTAAACTACAAGGGAAAGGTATGAAATGTTCTTCTCGTAATAAATGAATTAGCAGTATCAATATATATATGACAAATTAAGATTTTATTTAAAACGTGGAAATCATTCTTTTGTATTCACCATTGTAAAAAGCTAAAACTGGAAAGATTGGAATGTCTTTTGCATGGGTAACTCATTACAATTCTCCTATGTTCTTCTACCATGTTTCACTTCATATAGAAAAATCTATCTCTCATCTTTCTAAATAAAAAGAATAAGAAAATCCAAACGAATAAACGTTTTAGGGTTTTCCTATTCTTTCATACAAGATTTTCATTAGGGTTATTACTTACTATTAGATAATGCCTTTGCTTTTTAAATTTACAAACTTTAACCATTACTAATAATTTTTCGTATTAAACCTTATTTATTGTCGTTCGTTAATTCAATAGAAGTATTTTGTGATCCAATCTTCTTTCCTAAAAGTGAAAATACAATTATACCCAGAATTAACATTGCTAAAATAATAATTATTATTATTTTATAATCGATAAACAGGCCTGTAGGGTCTAGTAGATATACTATTAACATTAATAATATTCCAGCCATAACTCCTATTGATAGCCCTACAATTAGATACATCATTACCTGTGTTAAGATAATCTTCCGTATTCCAACTGGCTGAACACCCATAGTTCTTAAAATAGCGAATTCTTTTCGTTTTGAATAAATGTTATTAGCTAAAGAATTAAATACTCCTATTATCGTAGTAAGTACTAAAATACATATGATAATGATAAAGATTGTCCAACGCTGATAGAACATTTCATTCGCTTCCTTAACGGATTCTTCGTAGCTACTAATTTTCACTTCTGGATACTGTTGCTTAATTACTTCCAATTGTTTTAATGTTTGGTCTACATCTCTAGAACTTATAAACAGTTGGTCGAATTTTATATAATCTGGTTTAAACATACTATTATCCCAATCCATGTAAATCTCTGCACCTGAAAGCAATTTATCAGCTATTGCAATAACTTTATATGATCCTTTTAACTCGATTCTTTGTGCTGAATTAGAATATAGTCCTAATTGAATTGTTTCCCCAATCTTCAAATGATTCTCATCCGCAAAATCTTGCGAAATAACTATACTATTCTCATCAAATTTATCTATTAAATTAGGAATTAATTTTTGATCCTGCAGCTCTTTCAAATCCACCAAAGCATAAGGAACACTAACAAAGTTACTTCCTACTTTCAACTCTGCTGCTCCTAAATTACTAATGGAACTAGCGTTTTCAACGGTTGATAATTGACTCACAGCTTTACTTAACTCTTTTGAATCTAATTGAGTATCTCCTCCAAGACGACTGTTGACTATAATAGGCGTTGGAAAATCACGTTTTATTTGATTAGATTGGTTCATTTTAATTGTTTTTACTAAAGATGAACCAAATATAGAAACTATCATTAACGAACTGATTGTTAAAATAATAGCCGTATTTTTTTTCACTTGTGGAATAAGATTTTTGATTGCTACATAAAATTCTTGTCCGAATATTTTTTGTCCATATGGTAATAACCCATTTAAAAACTTTGTTAAATAAATTGGGAAAATTAAAAATCCACCTAACAACATTAATATTGCTGCAATTAACAACAAAACTGCACTGTATTCCCCTCTTGTAGTTATAAATTGACTCGCCAAAATCAAAAATATAGAAACACTTAGTAACAGCTTACTAAAAAAAACTCTTGCTTTTGAATAACTAAAATCTAATTTTTCATTTTCTTCCATGATTTTAATCGGGAGAATTTTCGAACTTTTATAAGCTGGAAAGAGTAAAAACACTTGAATTATTCCAAAACAACACAGACTAATAATAACAGCTATTTTAAAGTTAAATGTATCTAATGTGGCTGAAATACCAAGCCATTTCTCCATCCAATTATACATTAACTTTCTACTAATGAAAGTTAACCAAAATCCAAGAAAAACTCCTATAATATTAATAATACCACTTTGAATTAAAATAATGTTACTCATCTGTTTAGTGGTTGCACCAAGAGAACGCATAATAGCAAACTGATTCTTCATCTTGTAAAAAAGCAACTCAAAATTCGAAATAACTAATAAAGAAATAATAGCCAATACTAAAATAGATAAAATGATAATAAAAATACTTAATGAATTTAGATTACTTTTTATAGAAGGATCTTCTTCAATAATATCAATTCGTAAATCTTTATCATTAGCTTTAATTTGATTAGATAAATTAAATATATTTGTATTATCCGTAGCCTTAATTAGTATAAAAGTTGCTTGTGAATCCAAATTGGACTTTAATTGAATATAATTTTTAACTACCTCATTACTTAATAACACCATATCTGGTACTATTCCTATAGCGGGCAAATCATTAATTATTTCTACTAGATTAAAAGACTGATTTTCAATTATTAATTTATCACCGACTTTAACCTTTAGTGTTTCTGCAAGACTTTTATTAATAATAACAGATTCTTTATTTAACGAAGTCGAAAAATGATACCGACTTCGCGCTAGTTTATCATTTTCCACGCCAACTGTATAAACCTTTGCTTTGAGGCTATTAAAGTTTAAATGCGTTATTGATACTTTTGAAAGTTGTTTAACTTCCTTGTATGATTTAATTTCATCAACAAATTCTTTAGATATACTCTTATTTTGCTCTGGATTATAACCGACTAGTAAATCCATATCTCCATACATTTTCTTCACTTCGTCTTTAAGTGTATGTTTTGCACTGAACGAGAATAGGACTAGTGTTAGAACTAAAGTTACAGCAATAATTACACTGAGAATAGAGGAGAATATGATAAATTTATTTGCTCGAAAAAGTCGAAAAGAAAGTCCCTGTATTGATTTCATATGTCTTTTCTCTCTGTTATTTTTTTGAATTTTTCTAATATATCATCTAAACTATCATAGTCTCCACATTTATATTCATCAACTATTCTCCCGTCATGGAAAAATAATACACGGTCTGCGTATGTTGCCACGTTGGCATCATGAGTTACAATTAATATACTCTGATTAAATTTCCTTTTCATATCAACTAAAATACGTAAAATCTCAGAAGAAGTATTAAAATCTAAGTTCCCTGTTGGCTCATCTGCTAATACAATAGGTGGTGCTGTAATGATAGCTCTACCTATTGCAACCCTTTGTTGTTGTCCACCTGAAAGCTGTGTGGGTCTATGCTTCTTCCATTTTACTAAACCTAGTAAATTCATTATTTCATTTGATTTTTCTGTTATTTCTCTTTTATTTACGTTTTTTAAAATCAAAGGCAATGAAATATTTTCCTCAACTGAAAGATCCTTCAATAGATTAAACGATTGGAAAATAAAACCAATGTTTTCTTGTCTATATAGAGATGCAGATGGTTCTATAAAAATATCTTTAACATGTTTGCCATTAAGCTTAATTGAACCTAAAGTCGGCTTGTCAAGTGCACCTAAAATATTCAATAACGTACTTTTTCCTGAACCACTTGTACCCATTATGGCAATCATTTCTCCCCTATGTAATTGAAAAGATATGTTGTCCAATGCATTAACTTTGAATCCATCTCCTATATAAGTCTTTGATAAATCTTCTACAGATAAAACTATATTATTATTCATAGTACACCTCTTGGTATATTTTCTAAAACCAACTAAATTTCACTTTTTAATTAATACCTATTTTTTACATAATTTTACATTAGAACCGAACTAATTTCTTTTGATTTTAATAAATCATCTTTATACCACACTGATTGTGATTCATACATTTTATAAAATAAACCCTGGTTATTTATTAACTCTTCAAAAGTACCTTGCTCAACTATTTTTCCTTTATCCATTACGATAATAAGGTCCGAGCGTTTAGTTGGCCCTATTCTATGAGATATAGTTAAAGTCGTTTTGTTTTTCGATAATCTATAGAATGTTTCAAATACCTTTAATTCGCTTATTGGATCTAAGGCCGCTGTAGGTTCATCTAATATTACTAAATCAGACTCTTTCATAAAAGCTCTAGCAAGTGCTACTTTTTGCCATTCTCCCCCTGAAAGTTCAGTACCGTTAGGTAACTCTTTTGTTAAGTACGTATCTAATCCATCAACATAATTTGAAAGTTTACTATCTAGTCCAACTTTCTTTAGAACCTCATATATTTCATTATCATTATACAATTTTGATAAATCACCGAATCCAATGTTTTCTCTTATACTATATTTATACCTCATAAAATCTTGAAAAATTGCTGATGTTTTACTAAGAAAAGAATTAATATCAATTGTATGAACAACATTATTATTAACTTTTAATTCACCTTCTTCTAAATCAAATAGACCAAGTATACAATATGCTAAAGTTGTTTTTCCCGAGCCATTATATCCAACAATTGAAATATTGTCGCCTTTATTTATTTTCAATGATACATTATCTAAAACTTTAGTGCTTGAATTTGGGTAACAAAAAGATGCGTTCTTTAAGGTTATACTTTCTATATTATTAATCTTAATTAAGTGAGAGTTTTCTTTTTTGTTTTCACTATAATTTAAGATAGACAATAATGCATTATTATAGATTGCAGTTTCAAAAATAGTACCAAGATTTCCCCCAATTGTCCCAAACAATCCTTGTACAGTTGTGACTGCTGTAAGTAAAGCTACATATGAACCAATTGATAATTTAGCATCAAAAATTTGATATACTAAGAATACCGATACTCCCATACTAGCTACTTGTAACACAAATGCCGCAAATGATCTAGATTTTAACTCCCATAAAGCCAAACTCATTTTTTTATCCTGTGTATACTTAAATAACACTTTCCATTTATTTAATAGATAGTTACCCAAATTGTATATTTTGATTTCTTTTAAACTTCTTTTATCTGTAAATAAAGTATCTGTAAAATGCATTTCTCTTTCTTTTTCAGAAATATCTTTCTCCATATGATAGCCTTTGATTTTTGACCAAAAAGCGAGAAGAATTCCAGGTAAAGTGGATAAAAATAAAGCAAATGGCAATGACCAATGTATTGTTAGTAGAATCCCAAAAATACCTACTAAAGAAATAATACTACCCACAACATATATTAAATTTTGTATAACTCTAATACCATTGCCACCTATAGCCATATCAGCAAGCTTCATAGAATCGTAAAATACACTATTTTCAAATTCCTTTAAAGGAATTTGAATAAGTTTTTTTGACATTAAAGCTTTTAAAACATAATTTACTGTTATCGATATTTTTGTGAAAATATAATTTTCTATCTCAGTAAAAATTGCTGTAGCATAATTTAAGATAAAGTATATTAAAAGGAAAAGTAGAGCATATTTAAAAGCATTCGAATCCCCATTAATTGTACTAATCCTATCAATCGTTTCTTTATTTACTAATACAATTAATGGGGGACAAATTGAGGATAAAAGTACCAATAAACCAAACAGCAAAAAACTCTTTGGATATTCCTTATATATTAATTTCAAAAAGTAAATTTGTGAACGTACAAAAGCTTTAAACGGTTTTTCTTCTTTCTGAGTAGTTAAAATTTGTTCTTCTTCCATAATACCTTCCCCTTTCATGATTTATACTAAATATTCAATTATAACATTACTAGAAGCATATCCCTTTTTTTCAATTACATTGTTATTATCAGCTTCTATATAAAAAGGGAATCCTTTTATATTTAAATTCACAAATATTTCTTCTTCATTTAAAAAATAAAAATTAGCATCTATATTTTTTTCTTTTACTCCTTTTAAATTCTCTCCCGTATCAGCTAACAGAAATTGGATTTCACTTAATACACTACTATTCATTAACTTTAAAGAATCTATAATTTTATTACAATGATCACAATCCATATCAACAAATAAAATGAGATTTTTCCCTTTTTTTAATACATTATTTAATTTTACTTTGTTTCGATTTACATCCAAAATTTCAAGTTCGGAAATACATTTTCCTATAGGTGGACCAGATTTAACTTTAAATCTATTTTTTAAATGATATACAATAAAAAACTGTAAAATAATATATATGAAAATAATAATTATTAATGAAACTGCAATTTGGCTGTTTATCATCATAACCCCTCCTGTACTTCATTTTCAATTCTCCGAAATTAATAATTTATCAATGGTAGTTCTAATTAGCATGAGAGATATTACCCATAAAAGAATTGTTATAATAATAACTATAAATTCAAAATTATATTTTTGAAATGAAAGCACTGTAATTACATTTGAATTATTAAAAAGTATATTAGGCAACAAACTGAATAAGAGTAAACTCGATTGAATTAAACCGCCAATTCCCATTCTGGATTTCATAAATTTACCAAAACAAAAACATTCTTCATTATTATGTTTAAATATTGCATTAGCATTAATAATTACAAATACACTTATAATTAAAATAGCTACAGTATTGACCCAAAGATCATACATACGTAAAATTAATAAAATTGATATTAATAATTCTAAAAAAGGAAATAGATATCCTAATAATTTTGATATGGTTTTAGGGAAAAAAGTTATTTTATAGATAGCATTGGATGATTCTTTTATAGATATTATTTTTAACAAACTAGAAATAAGTAATAATATCCCTGAACCTGTTGTAAATATTAATGACATTATGGACATATTAAAATCTCCCATTTCAATAGATTTGAATTTTTACCCATTCTCTAGCCTAAGTAACCATCCATATGTAAGTATTATGGATATTAAAAGAGCAATATTTATACTTATGTTCTTTGTTGTAACCATTCCAGGTGCATTGAGAGAAAAACATTGACAATTGTTCTTAAAATTTTTACCGATATTTAATAATAATAAGAAGACATAAAATGATTGTAGAATAATTCCTAAAATCAAAAATGCAAGTGGATTTACAGGTAGGATTAAACAAAGAGACAAAACTTGTTCAATTACTATCAATAACGGAACGATATATAGAAGAAATTTATTATGTATAAACTTATAATCTTCTATCGCCTTATAAAATTGATATGGTTTTTTTAGTTTATTAAAACTACTTTTCAAAAAAATTATACCTAATATAATTTTAAAAATAATAATTAGCTTCATTTTAGATTTCCCTGACTTTCATTATTGTATAAGACGCCTTTAATTATCTTTAAAACTTCCCTAGAGTTCAAACTGTCTTCTAGATCATTAAAATTAAAAATTTCTTTAGATTTTTTTTGTTCATCAACAAAATGTATAGAAGGAATATTTTTCAATTTCAATTTATCTATTAGATTGAAATTAGCATCATCTTCCTTAGAGAAATCAAAAGAAATCAATTCATATGGTATATTTTTAGGCATAATTTTAACTACATCCTTGTAAAAGTAAAAGTCATCTATAATCATGCTTTTTTCGATGCATATAATGTATTTTTCAATGTCTACTGAACCATCCATATGTTCTGTCGATTTTTGGATACTATTCATGAAATATAGATCTTTTTTTAATGTTCTAAAAAAGTATATATATGATATAATTGCTAATAATAATACTAGTAATAAAAGTTTCATTAAAATCTCCTTTAAAATTACATTAGTAAATCATGCCAGTCAGCAGCTGGCATGATTTATAACAATATTGTGTTATTTCAATAGAATATTTATCTTTGACTATTTGAACATTGATTTGATTTTATATATTATTACTAGTATTATTAGCACTCATTTGAACTATCGCTACATTGGTTAGTGAATGTTTGACATCTGAAACAAATATTCACTACTCCTGGACCATAACAAGAATAAGAAACTTTTTTTCTTACTGTTTTATTTTTTTTAGTTCCATCTTTATCGACTAAAAAGTTTTCTGTTCCCCACCCACAGGCACCTTTAATAACACTTTCACTTGTTCCACATTCCACAATTGTTGGTTTTACATAAGTTATCATAATTTAAATTCCTCCATTTTCTTTTCTTACTTGAAATAACACAATAGTCTTATAACTAATTCATTTTATTTTTGATTAAATTTGCGATACCATAATTCTATAGATAAGAGAGTCAAAAAGTCTGATGGCGTGTCAATACCATTCCTCCATTTCCCAAGAGATATTTTCCACTCCTCTGCTGTTGTTAGTTTTAGCTCGCTAACTATACTAGGGTTCTCAATAGCTTTTATAATATTAGACCAATTTTTCTTTAAACTCTTATATGTATAAGCTAAATGTGCAGTTTTATTAAGTCGATCTACTATTGCAGGTGTTAAGTACTCTCTCATGGACTCTCTAAGGATGTATTTAGAGTAATCTGGTTTAATTCTAAGCTCGCCTGGAATTTGATATACAAATTCTACCAATCTCCTATCCAAGAAAGGATGATAGATATCAGCACCTGTCAAGCCACCAATTGTTCTATCCGTATATAAATGAGATTTTGCATTTGTAATTTGAAAATACAACTCTTTTTGATTGTATGTTTTTATTTTTTTGAATTTTCTTTTTATCGACTCGTAGTAATCAGATTCATTATTCCCAATAAACTCCTTGGCAATGTCGGGTTTAATCATGTAATTAATCATATTTTTAAAAGCTGATGCATTTGTGTACATTGAATACTCAGTTAAAAACGAAAATGCTTTTTTAAATTGAAATCTATTACAATAGTCCTTAGTAATGTATAAAGTACCTGATAACAAATGATCACCAGCAAACCCCGTTAATATATTATACTGTCCTTTGGCTACTGATTTTTCAATTAAGTTATATGCAAATTCATAATACAAAGAATTAACATTAGGTTCACATCCAATAGGTATTTTGTTAGGGAAATCGTCGAACATTAATCTCTTATCAAAATTTTCATACTCTCCGGTATCTTTATATTTTGTAAGTAGTTCTTCAATATATTCAGTTTCATCACAATCTTTTAATTCGTTAAATACAGCACTTACTGATGAAATCGAGTAAATATTTTCAATTTTTTCTCTACTCTTAGCGAGGGCGTAAATAGATGTTGAATCTAAGCCACCACTCAGCATGATAGAGTTATTATCCCCTAATACAATTCTACTACGTACAGATTGAGATAATAATTGGCGGAAATGTTCGAAATATTCTTCCTCACTAGAATAACTGATTGTACTTTTAACGTCGGATAAATCCCAATACTTCGTTAATTCAACCTTTTTATTTTCTACTACCATATGCTGTCCACTGGGCAACCTATTAACGTTATTAAATGGCGTTATTGGAGTATCAACTATCCCATTTTTCTCGTGAAATTCTTTAAAATAAGAATAATTAATATCTTTTATATTAAAGAAATCTTTCATTAGAAATATATCACTAGAAAAAACAAATTCATTTTCAAGTTGAATCCAAAATAGTGTTTTCACCCCTAAATGATCTCTTACTGCATACGCTTTATTACTTTTTTCATCAAAAATTACAAATGCAAATTCTCCTACTAAATCCTTAATACTTTCAATTCCTCTTTGGGTATAAATCTCACTAATTAATGCAGCATTATCTTTCTTAGAGTAATATGAAACATCTAAATTATACCGATTCATTATTTCATCACGATTATGTATTCTTATATCTCCAATAACAACTACAGCATTAAACTGAATTTCTTGTATTTCATTAACTCGATTTGTTGCATATGCAAAGTTCACTTTTCCTTTTCTACCTTTTATTTCTTTCACATTTTTCCCATTATATTCTCTATGAATATTCTCTAATATACTAAATTCATCGGAGTATACATCTGTGTTTTTTATTGAAACTAAAAACCAATTCAACTTATTGTTCCCCCTGCACATATTTATATGAACTTAAAATTACTTTGTACTCGTTAGATTCCTCATCCATTAATAAATCTTGGTTATTTAGCATTAACCATGCATGGGCTTGAAAAGGAAATTTACGAACTCCTATTACCATTTCAACTGGTATGGAATATCTAGAATGCAAAATTCTATAACCAATTAGTGTTTTGTGAATACAATCCGCTTTCCTAGGATACCAAGCACATACAATATTTAACAATGTGAAAAACTCTTCTATTTCAACCACTGAGCTTTCTGAAATTTGGTAACTAGTTTCTTGACTATAATATTTTTTTGAATACCTTTTAAAAGTTTCAGTAAATCCCCGTTTTGATAAACCTAAATCAAAGCGAGCTAGTAGCACATACATAGATACAAACCTATAGTACATTCTAAACTTTTTCATCAATTTCTATTACTCCTACCTTTTCTAGATTATAGATAAACTCTGTTATATCTTTTCTAATAATTCCTTTTTCCCCATCAGAATTTTCAGATATAAATTTTATTACATCATCTACTTGTTTATATTCTTCTATCTTATTCCATATAATAGAGCTAATTGAATCTAGAGAATGAAACGTATTCTCTTTCATATTAATCAGTAAAATCTCTTCATCTTCTTCAAAAACTATTAGATCTTTATTAAGTTTTATGTTCAAAACAAACCTCCTCAAACAACTTAAACCTTATTACATCTATATATTAAACTATAAAAAGTAAATTTTCAACATTTTTTTATTTTTTTTACATATTTTACATTAAAATCATCCTAATTCAATCTACTTATTTATAAAAAATATTTATAATAATTTCATTTTAATAGCATTGAAGTCTCGAAAGGCTATCAATGGGTAAGAACGTTACTCTTTCTTTGCACGAAAGAGTAACAATTCTAATTAAAAATCCCTATCTAAATGACACATTCAATAGACTATAAGATTCCCCATCAGTGAATTATCTATAATTTTCATTATTTTATAGAATATAAAAAATATTGCGTTATTTATTTACTTATTTATTGACTATTAAGAAATTATTATTTTCTTGACGCTATTACGTATTTTTTATTTCGTAGTCTTCAAAACTCCAGGTTCAATATGAGTCGACTGGAATTTATTCGTCATACGGCTACCCACTTTATCCAACGTAAAACCTTCAGCACCCCAACCAGATTTGCCTTTAATTACACTTTCACTTTTTCCACAATCTACAATAGATGGTTTAACAAATTTTTTCATCATAAGAACTCCTCCTAATTTTTTCAATAAATAACGCAATAGTTTTACACCAATCCTGGATATTAACTTTTCAATTAATCTCTGTGATTAGAAATAAATATTATTTTATAAAAATATTACGTTATTTATTAATTAACTATATTTCTTAATTATTCCTTATGTCATTTAATTTTCTATAATATTTTATTAACCACAATTCAATTGCAAATAATGTCCAAAAGTCATTTCTATTCGGACTACCATTTCTCCATTTTTTCATTTCTTCCTTCCACGAATCTGGGGAAATAAGATTAAGTTTCTCAACAACCAAAGGATTTTCCATTACTTTAAATATACTATCCCAATTCTGTCTAATACTTTTATATATGTAAGCAAGATGAGTTGTCTTATCAAACCTATTAACTATACTTGGTGTCAAATGTTTTTCCATAGATTTTCTTAAAATATGCTTTGTATTCTCTTCTGAAAATCTAAGTTCACCAGGGATTTTATAAACATATTCCACTATCCTTCTATCCAAAAAAGGATGATTTATATCCGCACCAGCTATTGCTCCTATTACTCTATCTGTATATAAGTGCGACTTCGCATTAGACATCTGATAGTACAACTCTTTTTGGTGAAAATGTTTAATATTTTTAAATTTTTTTCCTATTTCTTCATAATAGGTAGTACTTTTAACTACGTTATGTTCTTTAAGAATATTAGGCGTTAATATATATTGAATGAAATTTTCAAAGGCAGATGTGTTATTAACTATAGAATAATTTGTTACATAGGATAATGCTTTTACGAATTGTCCTTTTCGTAAAAAATCTCGTGCTATATACAAAGAACCTGTTAAAAGATGATCTCCAGCATACCCACTAAATACATTGGATAATCCATTATCTACTGCTTTTTTTACAGTGTTATATGTAAAATTAAAAGATATAGAATTTACGTTTGGTTCATAAGAAAAAGGTACATTGTCCGGAAAATTTTCAAACAACAATATATTATCACAATTCAAAAATATCTCTTTGGCATGATACTTATTTATCAAATCATAAATATATTCCCTTTCATCACATTCTTTTAATTCATCAAAAACTGCACTAACTCCCTCCACACGGAAACCATTATCCATTTTTTCTAAATTTTTACCAATGGCATATATCGACGTGGAATCCATTCCTCCACTGAGCATTATAGAGTTCCCCATACCTTTAATTAATCTATCCTCTACCGATTTAAAAAGCAATTGCGAAAACTCTTCCCAATAGTCTGATTCTTTTTTGTGGACTATAGTTTCTGAAATACAAGATAAATCCCAATATTTATGTAGATTAAATGTGTCCTTTGTTGAAATTATGTAGCCACCACTTGGTACCCTATATACATTGTTATAAGGAGTTATTTCAGTATCTACTATCCCATTTCTTTCATGAAACTCCTTAAAGTAATTGAAATTTATATCATTAAGGTTAAAGAATTTTGTTAATAAAAAAATGTCACTTGCAAAAATATAACAATTGTTATATTTTATCCAAAATAAAGTTTTTACTCCCATTTGATCTCTTATAGCATAAAATTTTTGCTTCTTTTGATCATATAATATAAATGCAAACTCTCCTACCATATCTTCAACAAATTCGATTCCATTTTTTTTATATAAGTAAACAAGCAATTTTTCATTTTCTATATTTGTATCTAGTCTTTTATCCAAATTGTATTTTTTTATTATTTCTTCTTTATTATGTAATGCAATATCACCTACTATTAATACATCCTCAAAATTAAACTCATTGACTAAATTCCTTTCATTACTTGCAAAACTAAATTGATAATTATCAACTTTCACATGAATTTCAGTTACTAATTTTTTAAATTCAGCAAAAATTTCTTTTTGAATATTATGATTTGCAACATCCACCTTCTCAAATGAAACAGAAATTAAAAACCACTTCATTTCAATCACTTCCCACTAAATCAATTAAAATGCCAGCTAACACATAAAATCTCATTAAATACTACCATGAATCTTAATAGCATCAATGTTCTGTAAATTCCGGACGAATTCTAATATTTCATCCTTAATTACATCTTCTTCTTCATCAAACTCTTCAGAAACAGCATTAATTACCTTTTCTAGATTTGATAATTCTTCTATTTTATTCCATATAATAGATCCAACATAATCTAAAGTATAAAAATTATTCCTAATCATATTCAATAAAATAATCTCATTGTTTTCTTTGTAAACAATCAATTCCTTATTTATCAAGAGATTCAATCATTATGCCCCCTTAATACAAAATTTTCATCTCATAAACTACATTTCAAATAAAATATATAAATTCTAAATATATTTATAACATTACAAGTAAAAAAATGTCAAATTATATATTGATTACCTTTTCTGGGTTTGACAGTTCTTCCATTTCATTCTATATAATTAATTCAACATAATCTAAAGTATAAAAATTATTCCTAATCATATTCAATAAGAAAATCAATTCCTAATTTATCAAGAGATTCAATCATTATGTCCCCTTAATACAAAATTTTCATCTCATAAACTACATTTCAAATAAAATATATAAATTCTAATATATTTATAACATCACAAGTAAAAAAATGTCAAATTATATATTAATATCCTTATAATACTTTAAATACAAATTATATTATAATAATTCCATTGTTTTTTTAAAATATCATTTAATAATTTGCACATAAATATCCAATTACCTTCTTTTTTATTCTTTAGATACATAATTTTATTATTAAAAATTTATAGGTCCGATTAAAAGCTACCTTAACTGGTATTTCATGAATCAAATTTACCTTCATCATAAATACGAGAGAATATAATACTTCTATAAGAACAGTAAAAACATGATTGAAGCGGAACAGGACTCGATCCAAAAGTATATATGAATAGCAAATTATTTTTTTAGAAAAATCAACTAAAAAAAAGAGTTAAACACTAAGTGTTTGGCATAAAAAATTGAATTGGCTGTAAAAGAACTATTCCTAGTATTAGAATTACCACATTCAATGTTTCAGTTACAAAAAGGAAAAATTCTTAACACTATATTGAGGAAAAGATTCATCATAAAACGCGTATCTGGAGTTCATCTAATTTTTATGTAAATTCTATATATAAGTATTATCTGTTAAATTAATATCCTGAAGTAATCCAAAACGAAATTTTCATCTCTCCACAGCTATTTATATAAATTTAGCTCATTTTTTATTTTTTAGGGCAATAATTTTCTTAACTTAATAGCAATGCCTACCATGATCTGCTTTTTCTCAGATTGTTATTGGAGCACTTTATTTTCATCGTTATTTGTCAGAAAATCAATATCCTTTTCCCGAATATTGATATATATATAAATTTTAATTGATATGATTTCATTTACGATTTCTCCATCATAAAAAATTTACTCATCATTTTCATTTATAACACATACTAAAAAAGGCAGACCCTATAATGAACTGCACCCAATTTGTTAGACACAGTCTAACAATTGGGTGCAGTTTTTTTATGACTAAATTTACTTCAGAAGACAAAATGAATGCAGTAATACATTATCAAGATGGAAGTGAGAGTATAAAAGATATTGCGAATTATTGGGAGCGAACCACGAAGTGGTTCGCATGTGGATAAAACAATTTGAATATCATAGAATCCAGGCCTTTGAAAAAGGCTATACAACGTATTCTGCACAGTATAAACTAGACGTACTAAATTATATGTTCGAAAATGGGACGTCTCCAAACGAAACGGCAGTTATTTTTAATATTTCTTTACCTGGACTTATTAGAAAATGGCGTATTCAGCTACATCAAAAAGGAGTAGACGCCCCTAAATCGAAGAAAAAGGGGCGTCAATCTATGACTAAGGACAATCAAAAATCAATTAAAGAAACAAACACAAACAGAAGAGTCAGTAGAAGCATTACAAGCTGAATTGGAGCGTTTGCGTATGGAGAATGCTTATTTAAAAAAGTTGAATGCCTTAGTTCAAAACAAGGAAAAATCACCAAACAAGATAAGGCGCAAGTAATCTATGAACTAAGGAAAGCATTTCCGGTGCAGGCACTTTTAAAATTAGCAGAACTCCCACGAAGTACATATTATTACTGGATACAGAATTCTAATCGACCAGATAAAGATAAAGAGCTAAAGATCCTTAATTCAAAACATTTACGATGAACACCAAGGTCGTTATGGATATCGCCGTATTCGCGATG
>Ga0209463_1001079_pt1 | contig 17531 bp, 16 predicted proteins | sample AgamicMgSfrz_FD_187169 | JGI IMG/M metagenome (GOLD analysis project Ga0209463, IMG submission 187169) | Agave microbial communities from Guanajuato, Mexico - Mg.Sf.rz (SPAdes) (version 2) | ecosystem: Host-associated > Plants > Phyllosphere > Phylloplane/Leaf | place: Guanajuato, Mexico... | reverse complement strand
TAGTGCCAAATCCTAAAAATGGTATTAACCCTTCTTTGGTTAATACCACCGTTTGTTTAAAAAGGAAAATGAACTTAGATAGATATTTCTCCGACAATCCAACCTCTAATAAATTCCTCTAATGATGATGCAATCACCCTTCGACTATCATCTTCGTGATTCCATACATAAATATCCTCAGTCTGAATTTCTCCATTTACAATTAAATACCCAAATAGGTCACCATTTCCTGCATCGGAGAAAAATAAGAATGTAACTAATGACTTCATAGTATCCTTATGTTCGTGAAGAGTCCAAAAAAATAAGTTTTCTTTGACCATCTGTTCTATTGACCAAACAAAAGAAATTCCGTAATTGCCATATATGCCATTTGTTTGGTGGTATAAATCAGCTAATTTAACTGGAAGGTCAATATTTAATTCCTTTTTAATGGATAAGATTTCCCTTTCAGTTGCGGGTGCTTCAAACTGACACTCTTTTGAAATACTATCCAAATAGTCTAGCCACATTTTTATTAATTACCACCTTTATAAAACTAGTTAGGATAACAATCAATCGTACATTATTCACTTTATCAACTTAAACATATAATACCAACACTAGTTCCTCATTTTTTTCAGCTATTCCTATTGAAATTTGGACCTGTATCCAGGCATAAAGGGGTCGTTGCCCTCTTTATCGAATCCAGCTTCAAAATCTAAAGATTTCGAGGCAAAAACAGGTTTATATTCACTTAACACACTATCGATATAGTCTTTTAATGTACGTTCAGTATTTTTAATCTGCCCTCTTAGTTCTTCAGTGAAATCCGTTTCTTGAAATTTCATATAAAATCACTTCTTTCAAAGGTAATAACTTAAATATTCGTTCGATCATTAAAAAAACCTTCTTGAGCTAAACTGCCACGTTAGTGCCACAGAAAAAAGCATTTACCCTTCATGGATTAATGCTCCTTAAATAGAAACTACTCTTTATTACAGGAATGCTGCCCCTATAGTTCCGTAAGAGCTGTAAGAAAAGAGCATTAATCCGTTTAGATTAATGCTCCGACTATTCTTTGAAAAAAGATCCAATGGAATGCTGCCTATATTCTTTATAGTAACAGTTAAAAGAAAAACCGTAGGAAGTTTTTCCATTACTTGAACCAGCCCTTTTTTTTAAACCAAAGGTACATTGACACCCCTAAAACAACCATTAACCCCACAGCAAAGTAATAGCCGTACTTCCATGTTAATTCAGGCATATTTTCAAAGTTCATTCCATAGATTCCTGCTATAAAAGTTAAAGGAGAGAAAATGGATGTAATGATAGTTAAAACCTTCATGACATTGTTAGTTTGATGGGAATTCAACGATAAATAACTGTCTCTTATGTCTGCAGTTACATCGCGATTTGACATTACCATTTCTGTTAATTTCAATAAATGATCATAAATATCAGAAAAGTATTTTCTTCTATCCTTAATTTCTATTAGATGATGAGAATTTAACATTCGATACAGTAAATCTCTCATTGGATTAAAAGTATGCCTTAAATTTAATAACATATATCTAATATTAAATAACTCGGTCATTAAATCATTCATGGATTTGTTTTGTGTATTATCTTCAATTCTATCTAATTCATCTTCAATCTTATAAATTAGAGGAAAATAGTTATCAACTATTTTATCTAAGATTTGATAAAACACATAAAAAGGATCCCATTTATCAGGTTCTTTATGAAACAACAAGCGATTCCACACTTGAGTTACTTCTGTTGCAGGCATACGATGGAAAGTAACTACATAGTTTTCTCCAACAAAGAAGTTTAATTCTTCTTTTATGATTTCCTTATTTTCTTCCCTTAATATATGTGTAACATAAAAAGTATGATCATCATAATAATCTAATTTAGGTCTTTGAAGCCTATGTACACAATCTTCAATGGCAAGAGGATGAAAGTGAAAAGTACTTGATAAATGTACTATCTCTTCATCAGTAGGTTCATCAAAATCAACCCAAAACCACTTATACTTAGATAATATCAAATTACCAAAAGTTAATTCTTTTTCTATTGTTCCCTCATTAGTCACTCCAATAAAATTTATCATCAATAACACCTTCTATAGATTAGTTCAACTTTTCTTCCCTAACTTACTTTATATCATTACAGTCCAAAAATCTACGATACTGGACATATCGAAGAACAGCCCTGTTATTTTGATTGGATAAAATCCCCATCCTATATACCCTTATAATAATCCTCCTACTAAGGAGGTTTATTTATGCTTTGTGAAGGAATACACTTAAACTAATCTGCCACGTTAGTACCATAAGACATCATCAGTAACCCTAAAGTTATGAAACTCATAATACAAATAAAATGCCAATTATAATAATTGACATTAAGAATTTTCTTCAGTGTAATGTTTGTACAATTTTAATTCTTCTTCACTAAGACTTTTCCTTTGTTCAGGATCTCTATTTTTTTCAATAAAAGCACTTAACTTTTGTTTATTTAATGCAACATGTTCATGAAAGTGTTCTTCACAATACCAATTCATTTCTGTCCTCTTCCAATTCTTTAGGGGGCGGCTACCTCTCAACTGACAATTATTTCCTTCGCGTTTTTTATTAAGAAAATATTTATCTATCACTTTACGAACCCCCTCACCATAACTAGTAGTTCATTCATTTTAGCATAGCTATCCACTAAACAAAAACTTGCTATCCTAGACAGCAAGTTTTAAATCTAATTAAAGAAGTCCTACCCATGTTTCATTAGAAACTGGAACGTCTAGCATCATTAATACTGTATTTCTACCTATAAACTCTCCATAAACTTCAACTCTATATTTTCCACCTTTTAGGTTTTTCAAGGTAAATTGACCTTGTGGATCTTTAAGTGAAGAACTATAAATGTATTCTTCAGTATCAAAAGCTACAACATACCATCCTCTACCAGCTTCCCATTTTTGTAAGTCAGCAGTAAGTATTTCTCCGCTAACATAATCGTTAAAACTAGCTTTCCAATCTACATCTAAAGATGTGGTATATCCTGTAGCTTTTGTAGTTATCGTACCCCAATAAGCTGCTTTTGTACTTACATCAGTACTAGCTAATGCAGCTTCGAATTGAACTTTGTTTATTGTTGCTTTTGGTATTCCTACAAATGATCCTTCACGTCCCTCAGGTTCAACACAGTATTACTAACCTCACCAATTTTCGGTTTGGTATCAATATTCGACGAGTTATCCGCTGCAAATGCATTGTCACTATAAGTGTCGTTACCTTTTCAGATGGAGTCACCGCCTTAATGTCACTCTCAACAATATTCAGAAAACCCCCTTATCTTTCCTAGTCCACCATGAATGTAATATATTTTTTCAAAATATAGAAAAAATACAAATTTATGTATGTTATTTTACTTGTTTCAAGCAATGTACTTATTTAAAATAAGAGATAGAAACAGTACGAGATTGGTGGTTAATAGTACATAATAAATAAATTTAAGATTTAGGGAGGTTTATAACATGTTAAATTTCAAGTGGATTAATAAAAGCGTTATCTCTGAAGAAGATGGAAGAATAGAACTATATGCGCCTAAAGAAACTGATTTTTTCTGCAACAATGGTGCAATCGGAGAAGAAGGTATTACTCCAGAATCATTATGTAATGCACCCTTTTATTATACAGAGGTGGCAGGAGATTTTGTTATGAGAGTAAAAGTTTCTCATGATTTCAAGGATACTTACGATTCTGCATCGATAATGGTTATGAAGGATATGGCTTATTGGGCAAAAGCTTGTTTTGAATTAACCGATTTTAATACGCATGCAGTAGTGAGTGTTGTTACAAAGGAAGAATCTGATGATGCGAATGGATGCAACATTGACAATAATTCTGTTTGGCTTCAAATTTGCAGAAGTGGAAGATCTTTTGCATTCCACTATTCTACAGATGGTGAAAATTATTATATGATGAGATTTTTCAATTTGCCAGTTGAGGAAATTGTTAAAGTAGGATTACTTGCACAAGCACCCTTGGGAAGTGGTGGAAATAGAATTTATGAAAACTTAAGCATTGAAAGAAAAACAGTCAAAAATATTCGTATGGGCAAATAATTGAAATATACAGGGCACTAACTGGTTAATTTCAAATATCTTTCAACTTAGTCGATTGACTTTAAAAGTCAATCGACGTTTTTTTTACGAGGGTATATCTTTTTAGGTCTCACAGATAGTGTGCTTTTTTGCTCCCTTTACTCGTTTTAGTTTTAAACCTAAATTAGTTTCCATTAATCGAATTTAATGGTTTAAGTTCAACTCATTGACGAAAGATAATCTCTCAAACTAATTTCAATAATTATTTCATAACTTGAATATTTCACTCTTGACTTACTTTGCATCATATCTGCTGATTCAATATTGCATAAATACATCTGAGATATTTCTTGGAAATAATGTAATTGAGAAATAGCTTTATCTACTTAGATGTTCCATAACTGTTTGTACGAAATACGATCATTTCTCCCATAAAAGACGCCTACATTACATATTTATATATACCTACATAGTGTATCGTACTTTACTAATTTCGCTTCATAAATACAGACCCATACATACATTTATAAAAACACCCTAATTATTAGTGATACTAATAATTAGGGTGCCATTTTGCTTATCCTAACAATTCATATTATTGATTTATCACAATATCTTCAAGTTCATCCAACATTTGATTGGCCGCAATAACTCCGCCTGCCGTATTCCATACCGCATCACTTACTTCATGAGCATTTCCTTCTTTCACCACATTTAGGTTCTTCCATAAGGAATCGCTAGTCCATTCTTTTGCTGTATCCAAAGCTTTTTGATCATCTTCTGGTGCATATGTGAAGTAGAAAAGTATATCAGCATCCATTTTAGGAATGACCTCTTTTCCTACTTCGATTGCAAGATTACCAAGTTGATTATCAGCAGTGAATAGTTCTTTTTGCTGCTCAGCACGTTTGAATCCTAATTCATCCAAAATGACACCTGAAAAAGAGTCTGTATAATATATACGGGAAGTTCCAGACATGAATCGAACAACGGAAACTTCTTGATTCACTTTATCTCCCAATTTTTCTTTCACTTCTGAAACATGATCTTCAAATTCACTTAATACTCGTTTTCCATCTTCTTCCTGGTTTAACGCTTTAGCATATAATTCAAAATTCTCTTTCCAATCTCCCCTTAATGTTTCGGAAAAAACAGTCGGGGCAATGGCACTTAATTTATCATATACCGCTTCTTGGCGGATTTTAGTACCTATAATCAAGTCTGGTTTTAATGCGGCGATTTTTTCTAAATTGACTTCATGTTCTACCCCAACAACTTCCACACCATCCATGTCACTTTTGATATGGTCATACCAAGGATCCCCTAACCATGATTGTACGGCTCCAACTGGTTTTATTCCTAATGCCAATAGCGCCTCTGTTCCTTCATTAGTCAAAACGACAACACGCTTTGGTGTCCCTTTAATTTCTGTAGTTCCCATTGCATGTTCGATTGTATAAGATTTGCTTTCTGATGCTTTTGATTGGTTTGAAGATTCGTTTTTCCCTGATGTTTCTTTCTCTGTATTTCCGCAGCCTGTCAGTGCTAAAAGTGCAATTACCAACAGTGCTGCCATCATCGGAATAAAACGCTGTTGTTTAAGGTATGTAAGCAATTGTGTTCCCCCCATATTTGATAATGAATTTCATTAACAATTAGATGTTATGTCATAATGTAAAATATGTCAATTATTAATTGAAAATGATTTTCATAGTCATTGACAGCTTTCTCTACTTCTCCTAAACTAAAAACAGAAACTATTAGAGGAGAAAAACTACATGTTATTAACGAATAACGGAAGGAGAATTACCGGGCTTGTTATCGGTTTATTATTATTATGTATCATTTTCGTTTTTAGTATTTTACTAGGTTATACAGATACTAGCTTTAAGACGGTCATACAAGCTTTTCAGCATTTCAATGGTTCTAATGAGCATATTATTATTAAAGAAGTCCGCCTTCCAAGAGCATTAATTGGAACAATAGTAGGCAGCAGTTTAGCGATTACTGGGGCTCTACTGCAGGCTTTGACTAAAAACCCACTGGCTTCTCCAGATATACTTGGCATTAATTCAGGTGCCAGTTTTTTTGTCATTTTAGGACTTATGTTCTTCTCGATAAGTTCATTACAGGCCTTTGCTTGGCTCGCTTTTTTAGGTGCAGCACTTACCTCAGTCATAGTTTATTTTCTGGGTTCAATGGGGCGTGAGGGACTAACACCCATTAAATTAACACTAGCCGGAGCAGCAATGGCAGCATTGTTTTCCTCCATGGCACAAGGATTTTTAGTAATGAATGAATCTGCCTTAGAGGAAGTGCTATTTTGGATGGCGGGTTCGGTCCAGGGAAGAAGTTTAAAGATTTTATTCTCTGTCTTACCTTATATTATTACCGGGACCTTAATTGCATTTTTAATTTCGAACAAGATAAATGTTTTGACCATGGGAGAGGATGTTGCAAAAGGACTTGGGCAACGAACTGGTGCATTAAAATTGCTGATTGGAACTTCAGTTATCTTACTTTCAGGAGCTTCAGTTGCAGTCGCTGGTCCTATTGGTTTTATTGGTATTGTTGTGCCGCACATCGTAAAATGGCTGGTAGGTAATGACTATCGCTGGATTCTTCCTTATTGCGGAATCACTGGTGGAATATTACTATTGCTTGCAGATATTGGCGCCAGATACATCGTCATGCCTCAAGAAGTACCTGTCGGAGTCATGACTGCCATCATCGGCACACCTTTCTTCATTTACATAGCTCGAAAAGGAGGTAAGAATTCTTGAAGAAGTATACATCTTTTAGAGCAGCCAAGGACCATATTTCCTTTTTATTTGATAGAAAATCATTATTTCTTATTTCTGCATTCTTTATCTTTCTGCTTGTTATATTCTTCATAAGTGCAGGTATCGGCGAAGAATTTATTCTACCTTGGAATATTGTTTCTATTTTATCAGGGCATGGTTCAGATTTCGACACCTTGATTGTCCAATCTTTCCGGATGCCGAGAATTCTCTTATCCATATTAGTCGGGATGAGTTTGGCGGTGGCAGGAGCCATATTACAGGCTGTTGTACGGAATCCGCTGGCTTCCCCTGATATTATCGGTATTACAGGTGGCGCTTCAGTAGCTATTGTCTTATTTTTAGCTTTGTTTAGTGATATAAATCACTCATTGACAATCAGTATTAGTTGGATGCCATTAGCAGCTTTTATTGGAGCCACTTTGGTAGCGTTTCTACTCTATCTCCTTGCATGGAAAAAAGGTGTTTCACCTGCACGCCTTGTCTTGGTTGGAATCGGACTATGGGCATTAACAAAATCATTAACTACCTTGTTCATGATTTTAGGCCCAATTTATCAGGTCAGTCAGGCAAATATATGGATTACTGGTTCTGTTTACGGGGCGAATTGGAGCAATATCCAGATTGCCGGACCTATTATTATAACTTTACTGATGATATCATTCATTATGATTAGAACTGTAAACATTCAAGATCTCGGGGAGGAGATAGCGATTGGATTAGGTTCTAAAGTACAGCAACAGCGCCTTGTCTTACTGCTCATATCTACTGCTTTAATTGGTACTGCTGTAGCGTTTGCAGGTGGAATTGGCTTTGTTGGGTTGATGGCACCTCATATAGCCCGAAAACTTGTTGGTTCATCTTTTGGTGCGTTATTGCCATTATCTGCTTTTATTGGGGCCATTTTAGTACTTATAGCAGATACAATCGGCCGTACTTTATTTTTGCCAATCGAAGTTCCTGCAGGAGTTTTTACTGCTACAATTGGTGCTCCATACTTCATTTTTCTTTTATATAAGCAGCGAAATGTATAGAAAGGAGCAAATAACAAATGGTTATGTTAGAGACAAAATCGCTGACCTTATCTTATGGGGATACGGTTATCATAAATGAATTAAATTTAAAGATTCCAAAAGGTGAGATTACTGTATTTATTGGAAGTAATGGATGTGGAAAATCAACGCTTCTTCGTTCATTAGCACGCTTATTAAAGCCACAGTCAGGCTCCATTTTTATTGAAGAACAAATGATTTCTAAGCTTTCCACAAAAGAAATCGCTAAACAATTAGCAATTCTTCCCCAAGGCCCAGTTGCTCCAGAAGGTTTGACGGTATTACAACTGGTGAAGCAAGGACGTTACCCATACCAAAAATGGTACCGACAATGGTCTGAGGAAGATGAACAAATTGTCAATAATGCTCTTGAAGTGACTGGAATGTTGGCATTGGGTGAACGCCTAGTGGATTCCTTATCAGGAGGACAGAGACAACGTGCCTGGATTGCGATGACTCTTGCTCAAAACACAAATATAATATTGTTGGATGAACCGACTACGTATTTAGATATGACTCACCAAATTGAGGTTTTAGACCTCTTATTTGAATTAAATGAAAAGGAAAATCGCACGATTGTCATGGTTCTTCATGACTTAAACCTAGCATGCCGTTATGCAGATCATTTGGTTGCTGTTAAAGAGAGGAATGTGTTTGCCCAAGGAAGACCTGAAGAAGTAATTACTCCAAAGGTAGTTAAAGACGTCTTTAACCTAGATTGTGAAGTAACGACAGATCCTCTCTTTGGGACACCTTTATGTATCCCTCATGGCAGAGGACGTAACATTAAGAAGAAAATATGATAATTATTATAATAAATAACCAATAATTAAGAAGTCTCTTGGTATTTGAGTAATGTCCTGATTGAACCATTGGTTTACTTTAAGGACTGTCTTCTGCCAAGAAGACTTGTATTTACAGTATATTACCATTAGTTTTTAAAACAATATATTTAAAAACTCTATTAATTCTAACTTTCGAACTTACGCCACACCTTTGGTACTGGTATGGTTCGAGATGGAACCGACTTAGTAACTATACAACAGCTTATGGGGCATACAAATTTGAACACTACGCAAATTTATACCCATGTTAGCAATGAACAGAAGCAAAAGGCCATGAGAAATAAGGATGTTTCAAGATTTTTTAGCAATTAATTTTCACCGTAAACCCTTGAGACTGTTAGGGTTGGCGGTTTTTTTATTTAAGAATTACTTCTCTCAGACGAAATTAAATAACTTTACATGAATAACCGCTAATTTAAATTTGCCACAATGAGTTTCTCAGACAGCATTTTAAAATACCATTTGTATAGATTCTTCTTTTCGATATAGGTTTTCAAAATCAAATATTTCCAAAGACGGTCTATTGGTTTTTGTAGAAGACATTAATAAAAAGGGATAGAACCTACAATCTGAATAGGTAATGAAAAGGAGTTTTGATATGTCAGATGTTTAGAACCAGCGAGAAAAAACTTATAAATTTAAACAAGTGAAGCCTATGATAAAAATCAACTGAAATATACACATGATAATTTTCATAACCGAACTTAAGATTACGCTAGTTTACTTGGAATTGATTGAACAGACAATGTTGACAGTTTAAAAAGACTTAAGGAAATCGATGATGAAATGAGAAAACTCAAGATGAGAGTCCATGGAAAGAACGATGAATTATTCCTTAATAACCCCATAGCTATGTTAGTATATAAGGTCTAATAGGTTTTTCTTAATCCTTCTTAAAGTGATATTGTATATTTCGACAAAAGATGGATATCTCCTTACTAGTTAGCAAAAAAGAAATTCAAGAAGACAAATCTCATTTTCTCGTTCCATACTTATTCCTTGATTCGATTAGTTGTTCCTTTAACTTTAATACATCTTCACGTAAAAACAAATTTTCTCTTGATAAGGACTTAATTGGTACTAATCTTCCACTGTCTTTTAACTGCCCTACCCTTGCCTTACTGACATCTAATAACTCACGTGTTTCAGCAGAACCGAGGATCTCTGTAGCGAAGAAATCCTCTACTGCTTTACGTCCCTTTAAGTTATATTCCATAGGTTATTTTCCCCTTAAATTTTTTAATATACTAACTAATGTTGTTAAGATAATAACTATTGCGATTACTGTTATGAAAGCGCTTGGAAAAATGGTTCTAATTGTGATTGCTACAACACTGGCAAAAATCCAGGATGTTATCCAAATTTGTTTTTTAGTCATAATGTACACTAGAATTTTTTATAATGTATTTTTAAGGTAGTGAATGAATTCCGGCTTTTTTAGTGTTGTTGGAGTCTTGGGACTATTGGAATCCATGATATTGTGGACTACACTTAGTAAGAATAGAGAAGACTTTAAACATTATCTTCAGTATTTCTAGCATTCCTCACCTCCTTATATTTATATAATACTCTCCCCCTATACAACCGTATAGGGTTTAACAAGAAAAATATAAAAAATGCCCTACTCCTAAGAGTAAGGCATAATGTAAGGATGAAACTTCTTTGCATTTTTTATAATGTCTCATTCATTTTTTTATTTAAGATAATTTAAATCAATATCTATTTCTATACTTATTGTCGCTAGACCACTTGGTACTTCTGCATTATTACTTCCCCATTTCCCTCCGTTTTACCAGTTTCCCACCAATAACAAGTCAATACCTTGACATGACTAGCCTTAATAATCCCTCTTTAGATAACTTACTTCCGGAGGGAAGTATAAATGATAAAAATGGGGAATGTTTTGAATTGAAAATCACTTAGTATAAAATTCATTATCTTAATAACTAATCAGTTGAAAATAAAATGAACCATTATAAGTTATACTCTATATTAGATTAACCTCTATTTATGCTTCTTCTTTCTCCACCGCCTCCACGGCTACGATCATATCCTCGTCCGCTTCTTTCATTGCGACGACGTCCGCCGATACGGTCACCTCTTGATTTTTTCGAACGAACCGGTTCAACAGCACTCAGTTTCACATGTATCGTGTCAGGCTCTCTTGTTAGAAGTTTTAATGCACTTGCAAGCAACGTTACTGAATCTGTTTCTTCCAAAAGTGTTTCGGCAATACGCTTGTATTCAGTGTATTGTTTTTCTTCGATTGTTTTTTGAATTTTATTAATCGTTACCTGCTGGTTCCCAGCCAAAACATCTGTTGTAGTAGGTATTAGTTTTTTTACCATTTTCTTCTTGGTTACATTTTCAATTGTACGTAGTTGATTAACTTCTCTTGGTGAAACAAAAGTAACAGCTAGTCCCTTTTTACCAGCGCGTCCAGTACGTCCTATACGATGTACATAGCTTTCAGGGTCTTGAGGAATGTCAAAGTTGTAAACATGAGTTACCCCGCTAATATCCAAACCACGGGCTGCTACATCAGTTGCAACCATAATATCAATTGTTTGCTCCTTGAAACGGCGGATTACTTGATCCCTTTTTCCTTGTGGAATATCACCATGGATACCTTCAGCTGAATAACCGCGCTTAATCAGTCCTTCAACAACTTCATCTACACGCCTTTTCGTTCTTCCAAACACAATTGCAAGCTCAGGAGACTGGATGTCCAGCAAGTTGCAGAGAACATCAAATTTTTGGCGTTCTTGGAGCTCTATATAATTCTGCTCAATATTTGTTACTGTCATTTCTTTTGCTTTAATTTTAACAAGCTCCGGCTCCACCATAAAACGTTCTGCCAATGATTGAATTCTCTTCGGCATAGTTGCAGAGAAAAGCAAAGTTTGTCGGGTTTTCGGTGTTTCACTTAAGATTTTTTCAATATCATCAATAAAGCCCATGTTTAGCATTTCATCAGCTTCGTCCAAGACGATCATTTTCGTGTCCTGGAGACGGATTGTTTTACGCTTAATGTGATCAATAAGACGCCCTGGAGTAGCCGCAATAATTTCAGGTTTCTTCTGCAATCCACGGATTTGACGATTTATATCTTGCCCACCGTAAATCGGCAATGTACTGATTCCTTTTACTGCACCGATACGGTTAAGTTCTTCTGCAACCTGTACAGCTAATTCCCTAGTTGGTGCGATAACAAGACCTTGAATTTGCTTACCAACTTCAATTTTTTCCAGTAGAGGTACACCGTATGCTGTTGTTTTACCAGTACCTGTTTGTGCTTGTCCTATCATGTCTTTTCCAGCAAGACCGATTGGAATCGCCTGTGCCTGAATGGGCGTCGGCTCTTCAAACCCCATATCCGATAATGCTTTTTCTAAATTGCTACTTAAATTAAAATCTGAAAATGTAGTCAAAAGTTTTACCTCCTTCTTTATTGCAGTAGGTTCAAAACAAAGAAAGGACTAGTCGTTATACTAAATGCAAGCCCTAGCCTATTTTACCCGAATAATATGCATTTAAATTAATGCATATTTTGAAAATTAAGCGTAAGAGCGCATATCATTTGGAATAAATACATACTCTTCACTCGTATTCACTTTTTCTTATTTTAGAAAACAATCTGTTGTGTATTTATCTTCCTTTTGAGAGTTTAGGATTGAGAACAATTGTGGTCGCTTTTTTTTATGTACACTAAAAAGGTAATAAATAAGAAAAAAAAATCACCTATACTATGCTCTAGTTACATTAGCTACTTGGAATCCGCGGTTACCTTCAACTATTTCGAAAGTCACGTCTTGACCTTCTTATAAAGTCATGAAACCTTCTGATAGAATAGCTGTAAAGGGAATGAAAACGACTTGTCCCTCAATAGACTAAATAAAACCAAAACCTTATTCCTCGTTAAATCATTTTACTTTACCTTTTGCCTCCTTGATTTATATTATTATGAATATTTTTTATCCTGCATTTATTTATTCTAAACGTATTTATCCTAAATATTCAAGTTACAGTCTGAGCCATACAAGCAGTGCAAAACGTTATCAATTTATGTTCTAATCCTATTAGACTACAAAAAGAGCCGCAGATAAGCAACTCCTTCTGGGTAGGGAAAACATTAGTGGATTGGACCATAACTTTTCATTATTTAAAGCACCATTTTTTATTTTTGTTATCTTTCAAATAGGAAAACCTTTGACGTGTCAGGTGTCAATCAAAGGTTGTCGGTGTTTTGCTTGAACCAGTTTGGAATTGAAATGCTGTAAATTAATATGAACGCATTTTAAATATATATAAAGTAATCAAAAGATAAGATGACCTAATACAAAAAGAATTATGTAACTTTTTAAGAAACTCCACCAGCCCAGCCAATTTTCCTAAGAAATAACAAATACATATTATAATGTTTACAAACGAATTGACATCTGTGATTGGTCTGATGTTTATTCTTATTGATTTTAACTAGCTGTAAAAATTTCATGAGATTCTTATAACATATTAGAGAGAGAATGACTATCATATGAAAAGTGATCTAATATTATGTATCTTTAATTGATCGTTGTAGTAGAAGGATTTATGAGGAATATGGTCAAAACCCTAAAAACTTAGAGAATTACACCAAGCAGGATTTGATAATTTTAAGTCTGCAAAGGGCTTCTAAGGCAAGTATTAATCTTGTATGCATATAGTTGCTGAAAAGAAACTAGGACTTCCTCAAAATTTCTTTCCTAGCCTTCACGAATTCCGTGAAGGTATTTTTTAAAAAACATTTTCAGGAACAAGTGGTCAACCAAATATTATTTGTAAGGGGATAGTTCACATCATCATATTTAACAGTAATAAGAGCAGAGAAAACATTTCCACATTTCTACCTATATGACACATGTCATATTAATGAAATGACGTTTATGCCTACTCCTAATAGCAATCTGCCTTTATAATTAGGGAACAATTCGTTTTAGGGGGATATGATGAGCAGAGAAAAGACGCTTGAATTACGCAAAAATGTAAAACCATTTGAAAATTCTGAGTTGAAGAAGAGCATTTTCCAACTTATTAATACGATTCCACCATTTTTTATCCTTTGGTTCTTAGCTTACTTGAGTTTAGATGTTTCTGTTTGGTTGACAGTTGGTTTGTCTGTTATCGCAGCAGGATTTGTCGTTCGTATTTTTATTATTTTTCATGATTGTACACATGGTTCCTTCTTTAAAAACAAGAAAGCGAATAATATTACTGGTACTATCACTGGGATTATTTCATTATTTGCTTATGAGAAGTGGAAACTCGAACATAATATTCATCATGCTACAAGCGGAAATCTAAATAAACGCGGCGTGGGTGATATATGGATAATGACTGTAGAAGAATATGTGAAAGCTTCTCCAATGAAACGACTTTCCTATAGACTTTATCGAAATCCGATTGTTATGTTCGGTTTAGGACCAGCATTATTATTTTTAATTAGCAATCGATTTAATCGAAAAGATGCTCGACCAAAAGAGCGCAATAATACCTATCTGATTAATATTTCCGTAATTGTTATTTATTCTTTCGTGATGTGGTTAATAGGTTGGAAAGCATTTGCGATTATTCAAGGTACGATTCTTTTCATTGCCGGTTCCCTAGGTATTTGGTTGTTTTATGTTCAGCATCAGTTTGAGGACTCTTATTTTGAAGTTGAAGCAGAATGGGATTATGTCAAAGCTGCAATCGATGGAAGTTCTTATTATAAGTTACCAAAGGTTTTACAGTGGGTAACAGGAAATATCGGCTTTCACCATGTGCATCATTTAAGCCCAAGAGTTCCTAACTATAACTTGGAAAAAGCACATGAATCGACTCCACCTTTACAACAAGCAACAACGATTAATCTTCACACAAGCTTACAGTCTATTCGCTTCCGTCTATTCGACGAAGAAAATAAACGCTTCGTAAGCTTTAAAGAAATTAAATATTTAATGAAAGACACAAAAGTTAAAAAATTAAATGCAAAACTTAACTCTTGAAGGAAAATAAAACTCTATTAAAAACCATTCCAGTTTTAGACTAACCTAAATAAATGGGACATCGAAAAACACCCTTCAAGTGATACACTTAAAATAAAGTGTTAATTTGGAGGGTATTTTTATGGGGAAACAGATAATTAATGGTTAGAGTAACCACCACTTGCCCCTATTAGAAAAGAAATCGCATATGGGATATGACTTAAAATAGGTTAAAGAAGATTTGAAGAAAAAAGAAATGGCAACACTAAAGAAAAGAACCAATTTGTTTCTGATTAATTTAGGAGTATGTTTGAGAAGGGAAAGGCAGCTAGTCGGGAAGCCACTAATCCAGCTATTAAGGAGACTGGAAATAAATGGTTTTCATCTAAACCTGCACTTTTTGGTAGCATAGAGAAGTCTAGTTGCAATGGATATAATAAAAAAGAGGCAGGAATATTCTCCTGCCAGTTCTTACCTTCATGCCTTTACAGCTTCCTTTAATTTTTTCCCAGCTTTAAAAGAAGGTACTGTAGATGCCGCAATTTCAATTTCTTCACCTGTTTGCGGATTACGTCCTTTTCTTGCTGCACGTTCGCTAACAGAAAAATTACCAAATCCTAACAACTCTACTTTATCGCCATTTTTTAATGTAGTTGTGATTATTTCTAAAAGTGTATCAACTGCTTTAGTTGAGTCTTTTTTCGTTAACTCAGAGCTTTGGGCTACTGCATTAATAAGTTCTGTTTTGTTCATAAGTATGTACCTCCTGATAATAAGCCCTACATAATAGGACTCTATTAGAGTATTTCACACTCGCCTTTATTTCGCAAATAATAACGGGGTACCTCCTGAAAAGACCTGGATTACACAGATTAATATAATAGAACCTATTTGCCTCCTTTACTCCTCCAGCAATAGGCTAACTTCCTTTATTCTTGCCTTTCCCTTTTCATTAATTTCTTGCAGATCCATACCATCTGCCTTATACTCCCTCCCCCTTTTCAAATAAATCATCATTTAATTTCCTAATGTTTTCGCTTCTGAATATTTTACTTTTATAGTATGTTTTCTATAATAAAAAAAACAGTGATTAAGGATACTTTTAAAGACCCGAATGGGCTGCTATGACGCGACAAGTCCCTTATACCATGTTTTATACGAAACTAAAAAAGGTATACAAAAACTAATATTTATATTTTGGTATCCTACAACCGTAACGTGTAATACGCCCTAGCTGTGATTGAATAAAAGAATTAAAACAAAGGAGATTGATTACATATGAGTTTTAGCGATAAAGTAAAGGAGTTATTAAAACCATACCAAGGAATTATTCTTAATGAATCTGGTCTGGATCAAGAAACCACTACAACTATTGCATTAGGTAGCAAACCTGTGCCGACATACGAAAGAAAAAGCCTTTTATTTTTTACGACTTCTCCTCATCTTTTCTTGGCTGCAGAAGTAGAGGGCGTGTTTAAACACATACTCGTTCCTTACCAGAAATTAGATCCAGAACAAATTATTAAAGACGTAACTGCTTTTGCCAAGTCCTTGCATTTGCCAAAGTTTGTCCAATTGGACTATGTGACAACAGAATGTAAAAAACTTTATGAAATTATAGGAAATGAATTCGTAGAATATAAAGTAGAAGAAAATATCATGGAGACTGATTTTGGTACCATAAGAAGTAGATCCAACACATCCCCATTCACTATGTTAGAGAACGAAGTGGTAGTCAAGGGAATATTTAATGACTGAAATTTCCAAAAAATACGTGGTCAATTCTAAGGGAGTTGATAGAAGCAATTCTATCAGCTCTATTTGTTTTCCATAGATAGAAATTAGAATTAGGAGTACCTTACCTTAATTAATAAACATCCTAATTTATTTAATAGCAATTAACACTCTAATAATGATATATAAAAGAGATTCACGATAATATTTTCATCTTTTCTTTTCAAAACACTCTCATCCCTTGATGCTATTGGCTTTTAATGTGTACAATTTTCTTGACTTTCTATAAATCCTTAATAAAATTAGAAAGTCATACATATAATCCAGCACATGAGCGGATATGGCCAAACAATAAAAGGATGACTGAGAGGTGCTTTTACATACTCATCAACGGTAAGCGTCCATATATCTTCAGTTCCCCGCTTAACCAAGTTACCACTGGTAGCATGATGAACCGAGTGATCATGCCCTCATTGATCAAAAGGGAATAAAGTTAAAACTCCTGTAATAGTTCCCATTATTCGCTTGGCGCGACGGCTTTTGAAAAAGGAATGATGGGTGCAATCATGAAAAATAATGAAAGTTCGCTGGTCTAAGCACACCCAATAATGAACTTTTTTCTAATTCAGATAGCTGAACTGTCCTTTCAGAAATGTTCCCAGCTAGTTTCGTTGAAATTTGAACTTAATATTTACTATTAAGGCAAGGGTAATTAAACCTCTACTAACCTTAATATTATAGCTCTATATAAAACCTTCTACGGAAATAACAGAAAAAGCATTTACCTGTTCAGAAATCGCACACGTTATCTTGAGTGCCATTCATTACGTTTTTTAGTTTTAAAATAAATACCCAATACGCCTTCATTAGTATACAAGTAGAAAAATATTCTTCATTACTTCATAAAGATAAGAGCAATTTAAAAGCAAATCACATTAAATTAGGAAAATTCTTAATTACATGCTACACTTGGTTTACCATTTGATTTACTGTTTTCATTTTCCCTACTCCTA
>Ga0209463_1001078_pt1 | contig 17544 bp, 19 predicted proteins | sample AgamicMgSfrz_FD_187169 | JGI IMG/M metagenome (GOLD analysis project Ga0209463, IMG submission 187169) | Agave microbial communities from Guanajuato, Mexico - Mg.Sf.rz (SPAdes) (version 2) | ecosystem: Host-associated > Plants > Phyllosphere > Phylloplane/Leaf | place: Guanajuato, Mexico... | reverse complement strand
TCAGAAGGTTATGGGTTCGACTCCTTTCGGGCGCGCCATATATAAACGGGAAGTAGCTCAGCTTGGTAGAGCACTTGGTTTGGGACCAAGGGGTCGCAGGTTCGAATCCTGTCTTCCCGACCATGAATGCTTTTTTTGAAAATTGGGGCCTTAGCTCAGCTGGGAGAGCGCCTGCCTTGCACGCAGGAGGTCAGCGGTTCGATCCCGCTAGGCTCCACCAATACGGAGGAATACCCAAGTCCGGCTGAAGGGATCGGTCTTGAAAACCGACAGGCGGGTCAAACCGCGCAGGGGTTCGAATCCCCTTTCCTCCTCCATTAAACTTAATATGAATATTATTATCGCGGGGTGGAGCAGTCTGGTAGCTCGTCGGGCTCATAACCCGAAGGTCGCAGGTTCAAATCCTGTCCCCGCAATCTGGTCCGGTAGTTCAGCTGGTTAGAATGCCTGCCTGTCACGCAGGAGGTCGCGGGTTCGAGTCCCGTCCGGACCGCCATTATTATAGGAGTATAGTTTAAAGGTAGAACAGAGGTCTCCAAAACCTCCGGTGTGGGTTCAATTCCTACTACTCCTGCCAATAATATAATCCTTAATGCGGGTGTAGTTTAATGGTAAAACCTCAGCCTTCCAAGCTGATGTCGTGAGTTCGATTCTCATCACCCGCTCCAAAATAATATGGGCCTATAGCTCAGCTGGTTAGAGCGCACGCCTGATAAGCGTGAGGTCGATGGTTCGAGTCCATTTAGGCCCATCCTTTATAATACATACTTTTTTGTTCCGCAGTAGCTCAGTGGTAGAGCAATCGGCTGTTAACCGATCGGTCGTAGGTTCGAGTCCTACCTGCGGAGCCATTTTTTATTCTATTTAAAATACTGAATATTCAGTATTTTTTTGATAAGCATCTTTAATTTTAAGAGGTCTATCAGTAATGAAACATTCAGATTTAGTGCTGAGTTAGCATAGGTTAGTTTCATTTTTATTTTATGTATCCTTATGTCTCCATTAAATAATCCATCTCCTTCATTCATACCTTCCCATCTGCCTACATCCAGAATATTGATTTATCACTAGCTATCCACATGAAAAGAAGAAATTAGATTGATAGTATTTCAATTCCTAATAGTTATAGTAAGCTTAATGCAGCGGCTGTATTTCACACGTTTCTGTAAAGAAGGATAATCGACAAAAAAAGGTAACTTAAGCAAAAGTAGTTCATATCTTGAGAAGAGGCTCAGCTGATCGACGTAATTAGAAATATCATGAAGGAGTAAAGTGTTGAAAAAATTTATTATAGTAATATTATTTTCTCTGTGTGTTTTAATTGGAATAACCTATGGCAGTAAAGATGCTAAAGCGGATAAGCCAATGATACTTGGCTATACATTAGGGAGCAGTAATTCGGATAAATCATTAACTTCCTTTAACGAGTATTTTAATACAATAGCTACAGATACATTTTCCTTTGACAAAAATGGGAATCTTATTGGGGAAGCGCCGAAAGAACAGCTTTCATATGCTAAGAAGAAAAAGATAAACACATATGCGGTTATTTCCAACTTTGGGGAACAAGATTTTGATGCCGACTTGGCACATCAAGTAATGACAGACAAATTAGTTAAAAACAGCTTTATTAAACAAGTAGCCAAGGTGGCAGAAGACAATGGCTATTCAGGGGTTAATATAGATTTAGAGGCAGTTTATCCAGAAGATCGCTTAAATTTATCAAGCTTAATAAAGGACATATCTGCTGTTTTGCATAAAAAACAACTAAAATTAATGGTATCTGTACCTGCAAAAACTAATGATGATAAAGACAATGCATGGACTTGGCCGTATGATTACAAAAAAATCGGTAACTATGCGGATTATATCCAGGTTATGACCTACGATGAACATGGTTCATGGGGAAACCCTGGGTCTTTAGTTAGTATGAAGTGGCTTGAGAATACATTGTCCTATACCACTAACAATATAAAAGCAGACAAGGTGATAATGGGGATTCCAGCTTATGGTTATGACTGGAATTTGACAGATGCTAACAGGAATAGAATGGTGCAGTGGGACGAAATACAGGAGTTAACAAAGAATCATAAAATAAAGCCAACCTATAATAAAAAGACAGACTCCGTAATGTTTAATTATTTGGATAAAAACAAGCAAGAACATGTTGTTTGGTATGAAAATGAGACAACAATCGAGAAGAAAACAAAACTAGTAAAAAAGCATAAACTCGGTGGTGTCAGTGTTTATGCACTCGGCAATGAGACTCAAGCCTTTTGGGGTGCAATTAAGAACGGTGTTAAATAAGTGATCGGCAAGGTGGAAAAATAGTTTGGTACTATAGCAAAAAAATGCTTTCCATTAATTTTGGAGAGCATTTTTTATTTGTGTGAAAATGGAGTTAGCAGTTAAATAATTTTTGCTGCTTAAAACCATGCTTTTGCAAGCAGCTTAACTCCCTCTTGAATCCTTTTTTCATCAAGTCCAGCGAATCCTAACAAAACCTGAGGATATTTATGAGCTGGTCTTTGTTCATAGAAGGTGCTAACGGGATACACTAAAACGCCATTTTGTTTAGCTGCTTCGATGAGCTCTTGTTCTGACATGTCATTTCGTGGCTCAAGGACTATGTGTAATCCGGCGCCTAATCCCATGATTCTGACTTGATTATTCATGCTTGCTTTAATCGAGGTAATTAAGGCAGTATGTCTTTTTTTATAGACATTTCTTACTTTATTTAAATGCCTTGCCCATTGTTCGCTTTCCATGAAGAGCTTTAATGTATATTGATGCTGTCTTGATACAGTTTGCTTATAACCAATATATTTATCGTGGTATCTAGCTAACAAAGGTCTTGGTAGCACCATATAACTAAAGTCTAATGATGGAATCAATGATTTAGCAAATGTCCCCATATAGATAACTTTTTCATATTGATCAAGACTTTGCAGAGCGGGAATCGGTTTTCCTTCATATCTGAATTCACTATCGTAATCATCCTCAATAATATAGCCCTCTGTATCCTTTGCCCATTGAATTAATTCTAATCTTCTTTGGAGTGGCATAACAATTCCAAGGGGAAATTGATGGGCAGGTGTGACAAAAACAGCTCTTACCTCACTTGATGTTAATGCCTTTATATCGACTCCATAATTATCAAGAGGAATAGGTTGGACAGCTTTACCATATTCTTTTAATACAATGCGCACTCTATTGTATCCAGGGTCTTCAATTCCATAAGTGTATTCTTTGCCGATTATTTTACAAAGCATACTCATAAGGTATTGAGTGCCTGCACCGATAATAATTTGGTGTTCTGAACATTTAACACCTCTTGATTCAAAAAGGTATTTTGTTATTTGCTTGCGAAGATCAAGATCTCCTTGTGGGTCGCCATATAATAAAAGCTGTCCTTGCTCAGCAAAAATACTTTTCATCGTTAATTGACTCCATAATTTAAAAGGAAAGTGCTTTAAGTCTATTTCACCATATTTAAAATCATAAAAAATCTCAGATAATTGGTGTTCTGAATTTTTACAGCTAGTATCCAGGATTTCTGCATTTATTGTATTCATGTTCTTGTCTAAATATAGCTCATGCTTAATATCTTCCACAAATAGACCTTTTCTTTCTTCACTTCTAATATAGCCTTCAGCTAGAAGCTGCTGATATGCGGCATTAACAGTGTTTCTACTTAGACTTAAATGCTCTGCTAATTTCCGTTGAGAAGGTAATTTACTATGAGGAGGAATAGTATCTGATTGTATTTCATTTTTAAGATAACGATAGAGCTGCATATAAACAGGATCTTCTTTTTGGGAATCTAAAATGGGAGTTATTTCAAACAAGTTTCTGACCTCCATTAAACTGGTACCTGAATAAATTTAAAATCTGGCTCTTTCAAAGGTTCCAGATATATAACTATAATTAGTTTACAATGCAAATTAGCAAAATAAAAGGTTTATAAGTACATATTTTTTAATAATTGGAGGCATTAGGATGAAAACTGGTACTGATAGAGTAAAACGCGGGATGGCTGAAATGCAAAAAGGCGGCGTTATTATGGACGTTATTAACGCAGAGCAAGCAAAAATTGCTGAAGAAGCAGGCGCAGTAGCGGTAATGGCGCTTGAAAGAGTGCCTTCTGACATTCGTGCAGCAGGTGGAGTAGCGAGAATGGCAGACCCAACTATTGTAGAAGAAGTAATGAGTGCAGTTACGATTCCTGTTATGGCGAAAGCACGTATTGGTCATATTGTGGAAGCAAGAGTGCTTGAAGCAATGGGTGTTGATTATATCGATGAAAGTGAAGTTTTAACTCCTGCAGATGAAGAATATCATTTGAATAAAAATGAGTATACAGTTCCTTTTGTTTGTGGTTGTCGAGATTTAGGGGAAGCTGCAAGACGTATTGGAGAAGGAGCTTCTATGCTGCGTACGAAAGGAGAGCCGGGCACAGGTAATATTGTCGAGGCAGTACGTCATATAAGAAAGGTAAATGCTCAAGTTCGTAAAGTTGTACATATGGATGAAGATGAACTAATGACAGAGGCGAAATTACTAGGCGCTTCATATGAGCTTTTATTAGAGATAAAAAAACTAGGACGCTTGCCAGTAGTAAACTTTGCAGCCGGCGGTGTAGCAACACCAGCAGATGCAGCATTAATGATGCAACTCGGAGCAGATGGAGTTTTTGTTGGTTCAGGTATTTTCAAATCTGATAATCCTTCTAAATTTGCAAGAGCAATTGTGGAAGCAACGACTCATTATCAAGACTATCAACTCATTGCTGAAATATCCAAGAATTTAGGAACTGCCATGAAAGGGATTGAAATCTCTAATTTAGCTCCAGATCAACGCATGCAAGAACGCGGATGGTAAGTGAATTATGTCTACTGTAAAGGTTGGTGTGCTTGGATTACAAGGAGCTGTCAGAGAACATATTCGTGCCTTAGAAGCAAGTGGAGCAGAAGCTGTCATAGTGAAAAACAAGGAACAGTTAGTTGATGTGGATGGCTTAATTATTCCTGGTGGAGAAAGTACTACCATAAGACGGCTTATAGATAAATATGAATTTATGGAATCCCTTAGAGAATTTGCAGCCTCAGGTAAACCGATGTTTGGAACCTGTGCAGGTCTGATTCTCCTCGCAAAGTCTATCGAAGGATATAAAGAGCCGCATATTGGTGTTATGGATATTCAGGTTGAACGTAATTCATTCGGAAGACAGAAAGAGAGCTTTGAAGCTAATATAGACATAGTTGGTATTGCCGATCAGTTCCCAGCTGTATTTATCCGTGCGCCACATATCGTAAGTGCAGGCGAAAATGTTGAAATATTAGCAAAACATAACGGACGTATTGTCGTAGCGAAAGAAGGGCAATTCCTAGGATGCTCTTTTCATCCAGAAATAACAGATGATATACGGTTCACGGAGTACTTTATAAATATGGTTAAAATAGCGAAAGTATATTAAATAAAAGCTAAAACTGATATTATCCCCTTTAAGTAGATAGTGTAAAAAACCACAAAATCTTTTGTGGATGATACACTTAACTTGGAGGGGATTTTATTATGGCTAAAAAAGGACAAGCGTTTCAGAATTATACAGATGAGTTTAAGCTAAAAGCAGTAATGAAGTACATAAATGGCAATAAAAGTTATGCCGTCTTATCAGAAGAACTTGGAATTAAGCATTGTACACAGCTTAAAGTATGGGTTAAAAAATAGAAAGCTGGAGAACCCTTTGATAGAAGATCAATAGGTAGTGGTACTAATACTAATCCATGAAGAAATAAAACAAGCAATTGAAGACTATATTTATCATTACAATTATAAACGGTCTCAAAAAAGACTAAAACAACGCGCGCCAGTTGAGTACCGACACGCGTTATTGTATAGCTTTTTTGTGCTGTCTACTTGACAGGGGGAAGACCAAACAGTCGGTTTCACATAAAGAAACCACCCGCAAACGGGTGGTTTACCTCAAACAGCTTTATCGTTCTTTTTATCCTGCTTAATCCAAAAATCTGCATTTTTAATGCCTAATGGTTCAGGATTAAAAACAGGGTCTAAACCTTGCTTTTTCTGTTTTTCATAATCTTTAAGTGCGATGATGGCTGGTTTGGCCAGTATTACGATAGCAATCATGTTAAGCCATACCATTAAACCTAAACCAACATCTCCAAGAGCCCAAGCAAGACTCGCTGTTTTTACAGTTCCATAAAAAGTAGTAGCCATTATAACAAGTTTCAGCAAGTCAGAGAATAAACGGTTATTTTTATTGCGGAGCAAATAAGTCAAGTTTGTTTCTGCAATATAATAGTAGGCCATGATTGTCGTGAAAGCGAATAAGAATAGAGCGATTGCTACAAACCCGGAACCAAAGCCTGGGATGATGCTGTCAATCGCAGCTTGGGTAAACCCTGGACCTGGCTCAACGCCTTCCACGTTATTGACAATCATTGTTCCGTTGGGTGATTCTGTATTGTACATGCCAGTAAACAAAATCATAAATGCAGTAGCCGAGCATACAAGTAATGTGTCGATATAAACAGAGAATGCCTGAACAAGCCCTTGTTTGACAGGATGAGACACTTCTGCAGCTGCTGAAGGATGTGGTCCTGTTCCTTGTCCTGCTTCATTGGAGTAAATACCCCGTTTAACACCCCATGCAATGGCCATACCCATCATGCCGCCAAATGTAGCTTCCAAGTTAAAGGCACTTTTAAAGATTAGTGCAAAAACACTTGGCAGTTCTTGAATGTTAAGAACAACAATGATGATGGATAAAAGGATATATCCAAGAGCCATAATTGGAACGACTACTTGTGCTACATTTGCTATCCGTTTGACACCGCCAAAAATGATAAACCCAAGAAGTAAGACTACCAAAATTCCTGTTATGTATGTTGGTAGATTAAAGGCATTTTTCATCCCTGCTGCGATTGAGTTTGACTGAACACCAGGCATTAATATTGCCATTGAAATGATGGCTGCTCCTGCAAAAAGAAAGGCAAACCACTTAGAGCCAATTCCCTTTTCAATATAGTAGGCAGGTCCCCCTCTATATTGGCCATCGTGTTTTACTTTATAAATTTGTGCAAGTGTTGATTCTATAAATGCTGTGGAAGCCCCAATAAAGGCCATAAACCACATCCAGAATACAGCGCCAGGTCCCCCGAATGCTATTGCCGTAGCAACCCCAGCGATGTTACCTGTCCCGACTCTTCCAGATAATGCGATGGAAAGTGCTTGAAAGGAGGAGACACCTGCATCTGAGCTTTTCCCTTGGAACATTAGGACAATCATTTCCTTCACATGTCTGATTTGCAGGAATTTAGATACAAATGTAAAAACAAGGCCGACTATTAATACAATATAAATGACTGGTGTACTCCATAATATTCCGTTCAAAAAAGTTACTATTTCTTCCATATAATACACCCCTCGATAAACATTGTTTTTAAAATTCTGAATTATATTATATTTTACAACATGGTATAAAACAATAAAAATTATTGCTCTTTTGCCGAATTTTCGAACTTTTATACTGTATTTTTAAATTATTACAAAAAAGTGATAGAAAAAATGAATAAAAAGGAGTTGTTTAATAGTAATACGAGATAAACAACCTATCATTGTATTTAGAAGGGTGAAGAATAATATAAAATAAATCTGCCGCATTAGGATACAACAGATTTATTGCTTTACAAAAATAACTGGTCGGACTATAAGAATTGCAAAGTCAGGTAAAAAAGATCTGAACACAACGGCAAAAGCATAAAATTTAATTATGAGGAAGAGGGGACACAGTAGATAAAGCTGAATTTAAACCGAACTAAAATGGTTCTAGCCGGTTTTTTCCTTTTCTGTTTTCTATTGCAGGTTTTAGTATACATAATAAGGGGGAAAAATTTTATACTTGAACGGAGGTTAGTTTTACGTTAAAATGGTGCAGATAACAATTAGTTAAATGATAAATGTGAGTAAAAACTGGAGGAGCCTGTCACTAGGGGATAACTATGCCCTAATGACAGGCTTTTTTTAGTTTATGATACTCTATCAACTCTAACGTATTCTCTAGGGTGAAATGCTTCTGTTTTATTTTGGAAAGTCTTTTCTAGTTCATTATTAATTGGGATTAGTTCTTTTATTTCTATGTCAAGTTCGTTTAGAGAAAATTCTCTTTTTTCCCTATGGTCTAATTGCCAAAAACTAAGAAAAAGTAAACCGAATATAGAAAGTGAAATAGAAATTTTCATCTTCATTAAGCAACACCACCAATATTAGGGTGGGTAAAATGGCAGTAATTTATACAGGTTACCAACTAAATGAATTTAAAATAAGAGTATTTCACATATTTGGTAAGTCTGGAGAGGACACTATTTGTATTAACGCAAACATAATTCATTTAATGCAAAAAAAATAGATATTATTCAATAGGGGGGATTTCTATGTCATTACTTCATTTCGCCATAATTTCACCGTTCTTATTTGCTATTTTTGTACCTTTTGTTTTTAAGCATTTTAGGCGAATGCATACAGGCTGGTTTGTTCTTTTATTACCAGTGCTTTTGTTTATTTATTTCTTATCCTTTATTTCCATCACCTCTGCCGAAGAAATAGTCACCAAAACTATTTCGTGGATTCCTTCTCTGGGAATCGACTTTACGGTTAAAGTCGATGGGTTAGCTTTATTATTTGCACTTTTGATTACAGGGATTGGCTCATTAGTTGTTCTTTATTCTGTTTATTATTTACAGAAGGATAAAGAACAGCTAAATAATTTTTATGTATATTTGCTGCTGTTCATGGGAGCAATGCTTGGTGTTGTTCTTTCAGATAACTTAATTGTTTTATATACTTTTTGGGAATTCACTAGTTTTTCGTCCTTTTTATTAATTGGCTATTGGTATAAACGGGAAAAATCACGGTATGGTGCACAAAAATCAATGCTGATTACTGTTTTTGGCGGACTTTCCATGCTGGGAGGGATTATTCTTCTTTATTTAATGACTGGAACCTTCAGCATTGCAGAAATCATTCAGCAAACGAATGAAATCATGACACACCACTTATTTATACCAGCAATGCTTTGTATTTTACTTGGTGCCTTAACAAAGTCAGCACAATTTCCGTTTCATATATGGTTACCTGATGCAATGGAAGCGCCAACCCCAGTCAGTGCTTATCTTCATTCAGCAACAATGGTGAAGGCAGGAATTTACTTAGTCGCCAGAATGACTCCAGTATTTGCTGAAACTGCGCTTTGGGTATGGTTAGTAGCAGGGTTTGGGATTATTACATTGCTTTGGGGCTCTTTCTCAGCTGTAAAACAAACAGACTTAAAAGGCATTCTTGCTTTTTCAACCATTAGTCAACTTGGGATGATTATGACATTACTTGGTATTGGAGGAGCTGCGTTACACTTCGATTCTGTTAAGGATAGTTATTATACAGTCGCTATAGTAGCGGCAGTTTTCCATCTCATTAATCATGCCACCTTTAAGGGTGCTCTTTTTATGGTTGTTGGCATTATCGATCATGAAACCGGCACTAGAGATATTCGGAGGCTCGGTGGATTAATGCCTTTTATGCCAATTACGTTTACTGTTGCGATAATTGGAACATTTTCAATGGCAGGTCTTCCGCCTTTTAATGGGTTTTTAAGTAAGGAAATGTTTTTTACGGCAATGGTACGTGTTCTTAGCATGGATATTTTAAATATGGAGACAATCGGCATCCTGTTTCCTGTTCTCGCTTGGATTGCCAGTATTTTTACTTTTGTTTATAGCATGATTATCGGTTTTAAAACGTTCACTGGTAAACTTCAGCCTGAGAAGCTCAAGAAAAAGCCGCATGAGGCGCCAATTGGTATGTTAATTCCACCAATTGTTTTGGCTTCACTTGTTCTTGCAATTGGATTTTTTCCTAACGTCTTAGCCAATACGATTATTGCCCCAGCCGTTGCAGCTATCATGCCTGCTTTTACAGTGGATGTTCATATTTCATTCTGGCATGGCTTTACTCCAGAGCTTTATATGACTTTTGGTGTGATTGCGTTTGGATTCTTGCTGTATAAGACTTATCCAAAATGGAGAGGGGTTTATAAGATTTTTCCTGAGAAGCTATCACTGAATTCTCTTTATGATGGTGCATTAACTAATACAGAAAGAGCGTCTCGCCGATTAACCAACACTATCTTAACGGGATCTTCTAGAACGTACCTACTCTATTTATTTATCTTTTTTATTATCATGTTAGGCTCCACTTTATTTATAAAGGATGCCTATACGTTTGATATAAGTAATATCTCAAGCATTCATATCGCTGAGGTCATCCTCGCAGTTGGAATATGCATTGTGGCAATTAGTATTCTTTTCGTTAAATCACGTTTAACTTCTATTATATTATTGGGTGCTGTTGGCTACTCTGTGTCTTTATTTTTTGTTATATACAGAGCACCAGATTTGGCATTAACTCAGCTTGTTATCGAAACAATTTCCGTTGCGTTATTTTTGCTGTGTTTTTATCACTTGCCTAAGTTGAAAAAGCGTGAAGAACGAATTTCCTTTAAATTAACAAATGCCCTTATCTCTGTTGGTGTCGGAGCGATTGTCATCCTAATAGGTTTATCGGCACACAGTAATAAGCTATTTGAATCAATTTCACACTATTATATCGAAAACACCTATAAAGAGGCCGCAGGAAAAAATATGGTTAACGTCATTTTAGTTGATTTCCGTGGGCTTGATACGATGTTTGAAATTACGGTCCTTGCTATTGCAGCAATTGGGATATTTGGATTAATTAAGCTTCGCCAACAGGGAGGGAAGAAAACTGAAAACAAATGATGTCATCTTACAAACGACAACGAAAATTGTATTATTTATTATCCTAATCTTCTCTGTGTTTATTTTCTTCACAGGTCATTACACACCAGGAGGAGGCTTTATCGGGGGACTATTAACATCTGGTGCAATAGTGTTATTACTATTGGCTTTTGACTTAAAGACAGTTAAGAAGATATTGCCATTTAATTATATGTACATGATTGCGACAGGTCTCCTTTTTTCCATTGGAACGGGAGCAGGGGCGATGCTTTTCAACGTGCCATTCCTAACACATGCGTATACTCATATAGATATTCCAATCCTGGGCGAGCTTTCGCTCCATACAGCTACGATATTTGACTTAGGTGTGTTCTTAGTAGTTGTAGGAGTAACAATGACGATTATTCAAACGATTGGAGGAGATGAATAATGGAAATAATCATGATCTTTGTTATTGGGATATTGTTTATGTGTGCAACCTATTTAATGCTTTCCAAAAGCTTGCTGCGGATTATTATTGGAACTGGGTTATTAAGTCATGGAGCCCATTTGCTTATTCTAACAATGGGAGGCTTAAAAAAGGGAGCCGCGCCATTGCTTGGGGAAAATGCAGAAGCCTATACAGATCCAATCCCACAAGCATTAATTTTAACAGCTATTGTCATCAGCTTTGGGGTGACAGCCTTTTTCTTAGTTTTAGCCTATCGTGCCTACCAAGAGCTTGGCACTGACAATATGGAAAAATTGAGAGGAATGGATGGCAATGATTAATTTTTTACTTTTACCCATACTAATTCCGTTAATTACTGGAGTTATTCTGATTTTCTTTTCAAAAAATATTATTGCCCAAAGGTGGATTTCCGGAATATCCTCGATTTCTAATATTGTTGTTTCTGCCATATTAGTTCAAAGGATTAGACAGGACGGCATCCAAACATTGGATGTTTCTAGCTGGGATGCTCCATTCGGGATTACGCTTGTATCTGATATGCTATCAGCATTACTTGTTCTTACTACCAGTATTGTTGCATGTACTACTCTCATTTACTCTTTCCGGGGCATTGGACAAGAGAGGGAGAGATTTTATTACTACCCATGTTTTAACTTTCTTATTGTTGGTGTTAATGGTGCATTTACAACAGGGGACATATTCAATCTTTTTGTATTTTTTGAAGTAATGCTGATGGCATCTTATGCACTTATCGTACTTGGAGGAACAAAAATACAGCTGCGTGAATCTATTAAATATCTTCTTGTGAATATTATTTCTTCCGCATTATTTGTCATAACAGTAGCTTATTTATATTCAGTTGTTGGTACACTTAACATGGCACATATATCAGAAAGAATTAGTGAAGTGGATCAGCCCGGAATTATAACGGTCATTGCCATTTTATTTTTAGTTGTATTTGGTCTAAAAGGAGCTGTTTTCCCGTTATCGTTCTGGCTTCCGGGGTCTTACAATGCACCTCCAATTCCAGTAATGGCTTTATTCGGTGCGTTGCTGACAAAGGTAGGGGTGTACTCCATTATGAGAACATACACGTTACTTTTTTATCATGATACAGGCTACACTAGCAAAATATTAGCCACTTTAGCTATATTGAGTATTATCTTTGGTTTGATTGGCGCACTTGCTTTTGCAGACATTAAAAAAATTATTATCTACAACATAATCGTTGCTGTGGGAGTAATTCTTTTCGGTGTTTCTGTGATGACAACAGATTCGCTAACTGGTTCTGTGTTTTATTTAATCCACGATATGCTTATAAAAACGACTCTATTTTTATTAATAGGAATTATTATAAGTATTACTGGCACGAGTAAATTAAAAGAGATTAGTGGATTGATCAAAAAATATCCTGGGTTAGCGTGGACCTTTTTCTTAAGTGCGTTGTCCCTTGCAGGAATTCCTCCTCTAAGTGGTTTTATCGGAAAGCTGTTAATTGTTAAAGGTGGTTTTGAAGCGGGGGATTACCTTGGTGCTGCTATTGTATTAATCTCTAGTCTGCTTATATTACTCTCCATAATGAAAATCTTTATAAATGGATTTTGGGGTACACCTCGTTCCTATGAAGGGGAAAAGAAGGCACCAGTGAAAACTTTAATAATTGCACCAATAATCCTAATTAGTATCTCTATTCTTTTGGGGGTAGGAGCGGAAGCTGTTTATCCGTATATCTCACAGGCAGCTGAGACATTGGTTCAACCAGAAATTTATATTGATGCAGTCTTAAAGGAGTGATACGTGTGGCTTTTCAAATATTGTTAAATGTATTTCTTGGTTTTATGTGGATGGTTATGACCGTATCATTTGAACCTGCAGCTTTTCTTAAAGGATACCTATTGGGTTTGCTTATTATCTATATTTTTAGGAATTTCTTTACTTCTCGTTTTTACCTATTAAGAATAGTTGCTGTATTAAAGCTCACCTATATTTTTATTAGAGAATTAATCAGCTCAAACATAGCCGTTGTAAAAACAGTCTTAAAGCCAAAATTAGATATGCAGCCAGGGATTTTTGCCTACCCGACGATTTTAGAGAAGAATTGGGAGATAACCCTTCTGGCAAATTTGATTACCTTGACACCTGGAACACTAGTGATTGAGGTATCTTCAGATAATAAAATATTATATGTTCATGCTTTAGATATTAATGATGCACAGGAATCTATTGACTCTATTAAAGATACATTTGAGAAAGCAATTTTGGAGGTGGGCAGGTAATGTTTCAAGCGTTTATGTATATGGCAATCCTCTTAATCGTCATTGCGATGATAGGATTTACCTACAGAGCAATTAAAGGCCCAACAACCCCTGATAGAGTCGTTGCTTTAGATGCTATTGGTATTAGCTTAGCAGGCTTGACTGCTCTAATATCGATTGTCCTTAACACGAGTGCTTTTCTTGAAGTAATTTTAGTAATTGGCATCCTCTCATTCATTGGAACGGTTGCCTTTTCTAAATTTTTAGAGAAGGGAGAGGTGATTGAAAATGACCGAAATCGTTAAGGGAATAGTTGGCTTATTAATAGCAGTTGGAGTTCTTCTTCATTTAGTCGCTGCAATAGGAGTCATCAGACTTCCAGATGTTTATACGAGAAATCACGCAGCATCTAAAGCAGCAACGCTTGGAATAATGGTCATTCTTCTTGCTACTTTTTTGTATTTTTATTTAATAAATGGTCAGTTTAATTCAAGAATTTTACTTGGGATTGCTTTCTTCTTCCTAACTTCACCTGTTGCAGGGCATCTTATTGGCAGAGCAGCCTACAATTCAGGCGTGAAATTATGGGATAAAAATGTCCGCGATGATTTAAAGACGAGTAGAAGCAGCAAAAAAGAGTAATGGATGATAAAGAGCGTAAAAAAATGATTAATTGATGTAAAAAAACCTTCCGTATTTCACAAATTGCGGAAGGTTTTCTTGTTATCACTATTTATCTAGTAGGTTGTAGGCTTCCTCAACGGAATCAACAAAAACTCCAGGGAAGTTAATTTTATTAACGCAATTTTCAACCTGTATTCTTGAAGCAGGAAAGGTAGGACTAATAATAATCAGCGTTTTAAAATTAGCCATCCAATATAGCTTCAAAACGAAAATGATATCATCCACCACATCACTAGGTACTTCCTCTTGTCCGCGTCCATCTATAATTAACGTATATCTTGAAGGATTAATACTATTAACGACGGTCTGAAACTCACTTAAATATATTTTTGCATCTTCCTCTTTAAAAAAACCGTCTACTTTCACAAAGAAAATGCTCTTTTCTTCATCCAATGCAAAGGAATATAGCTTCCTCATTTCTTGTTCCCCCAAAGTGTAAAAAATAACTACTGTCTTCATAATACATAAAACGACTCAAATCGACAATCCTAGAATTTATCCCAGTTTATAAGAATTACTAGTAGCCAAAGACGGGGTAGAATATATATGCTCAATAAGTTATTACAAGTTACTTTCAAACGAATGTACAGTCATAATAGGCGGTGATACCACTCACTAATTAGAGATTCTTATATTGAACTAAACCCTTCACCAAAGACATCTCTTACATCATGAATGGTAATAAAAGCTTCATTATCTATTTGCTTAATGATCTTCTTTAATTTTATAATTTCTTGATTGTTAATTACTATATACAAAACTTCTTTATTCTCTTTCGTGTAATACCCATGTCCAGATATAACTGTTATTCCGCGCTCCATTCTAGTACTGACTTCAAAAGCAATTTCCTTCGAATTGGCAGAAATAATTGTAACAGCTTTTTGGCGATTAGCTCCTTCGAGTATGAATTCCATAGTTTTCGTTGCGACATATAACATTACGATTGTAAGCATAACTCCTTCTATGCCAATAATAAAATAAGACAAAAACACGACTATTAAATCTAAAATAAGTAAACTATAGCTTACACTCCATCCTAAATATTTGTGGATGATTTTCGCTAATATGGTAGAACCTGCCGTAGTTCCTCCGACTCTTATGATTAAACCAATACCGACTCCAGTAAGCACACCACCAAATAAAGCATGTACAATAATCTCTTCAGATGGAATAGACCATGATTCTGTTACATGTAAAAACAAGGAATTAAAACAAACCGCAATAATGGTATAAAGCGCTGTTTGTTTACTTAAGAATTTTAGTCCTAACACTATTAATACAGCATTTAACAGGAAACTAACGATACTTGGTGACCATTCAAATAAATAATAACTAATAATCGTAAGCCCTGTTACTCCACCTTCACCTAAATCATTTGGGATAACAAATACATTTACCGCAATAGCAAAAAGAAGTGATCCTAACGCAAGTAAAAGTATATCAACTGAGTATTTCTTCATGTTGTTTCTCCTTATCTAATCACATATGTATAATAAATTGTTGCAATACTAAAGTATAACAGACGTATTAAGGAGAAATAATCATTTTTGAAAAAATATTCTAGTATTATTATATGAAGTGATTTTTAAGGGAATATGATTGAATCAAATATGTGGTTTTTATATTTTCATACAACAGTGGCAGCTAATTATGAAAATATATTTTTTTTTGAAACCATACTCTAAAAATTCCGTATAAAGGAATAGAAATAATAGATTACTGTCAGTAAATAATAAATTTTGAAATTATGGACACTGCAACTAATGCTAAGGTTTGTTGTCAGTAAATAAAGGTGTGGAAAGTTGTGAAGACCGTTAAAGAAGCGGGCATTATTAGTTTATTTATAGTTATTTTTAATCTTGTTATTAGATTCATTACACGACCAATTCATTCTATCAATCAATTTAAGGGGGAATTTTGGTTTCAATTGACAGTATACCTTTTCGCATTAGTAGCTATTTTCATTGTTGTTTATTTAATTTTAGTTATAAAAAAATCTTTGATAGAAAGAAATGGATAAAATGAAAACTAGGTGAGATGTATGAAAAAAGTACCTTCAAGAAGGTACTAGAAGTAAAGGATATTAAGTTAATTTACTTGGCTTTACAATTTTTATTGAATTAACTTCTCCACAATCAACACAGAATGTATAGATTTTTTCTGAACCGATAGTTAGTTTATTATCAAGTGGCCTTAAGTTTATGTAATCAGTTCCTTGAGCAAAAGAAGTACCACCACAATCTGAGCATGCTTTATTTTTTTGGTCCATACTGTCACTTCCTTTCAAATATAAATACGATTTATGTAGGAAAAAGTTTCATAATATTGTAATTTTTTTGTAGAATGCAATTTTTAAAAATTGCACGTTAGACGATCCTCAACATAAAAAACCAAACTATTAATAAATAAAGAATTAAATAGCTTGGTTTTAAAGTTGACGACTTACTTATGTCACGTTTTCTTTTGAAAAAGAAGTTAATTGGGCCCGATTTTATCATTGAAGTAACTCCAAGCAGACATTGCCCATGCTGCACAAAGATTACCTACAAAGGTAAAAAGTCCAATTAGTAACTCCATAATTAATCAACTCCTTTTCTTTATCATCGCACTTTTTTTGTGTTCAATCCATTTATTTCCTTATTTTGAGTGTATGCCATTTACTGTCACTAACTACGGGAAGTTAATAAGGGAATAAGGGAACTTTCATACAGCTGAAACGTATATAAATTGTACAGGCATTAACAAGACTGATATGTAGAAGGAAAGGAATGTTTATATTATGTTATGGATTATGTCTCAAGATAAACAAAGTTTGATAAATGTGAAAGAAGTTGCTGTAGAAGGGAAGAAGATAGTAGGTACCTCAAATGAATGGAATAAGGCTTTAGGCAAGTATGATTCAAATGAAAGAGCATTAGTAATTCTTCATGAGATTCTCACAAAAATAGAAGAAAACAGTGGTTTTTCTTTGACGTTCTCTATGCCTATAAAATAGAAGTCAACTTATCTATGTAACAGGGGTATTCATCTAAGAACGATAAATGCTCTTGTTTCTCCTATACTCAAAATGCGATTAATTCCAATCATACAATAATAAATTTAGGAGATTTTATGGCTTTAAGGTTAATTGGCAGTTCTTTAACATTCGCCATAATGCTTTTAATTGCATTGTTGACTGATCGTTACAAAATATATATACTGTGTTTATTATTACTTTTTATGTAAGGAGACAGTATGAGTAAAAGTGGAAGACCTCGTGAATTTAATAAGCCTGAGGTGCTTGATGCAGCAATGAATGTTTTTTGGTTAAAAGGGTATG
>Ga0209463_1001075_pt1 | contig 17560 bp, 14 predicted proteins | sample AgamicMgSfrz_FD_187169 | JGI IMG/M metagenome (GOLD analysis project Ga0209463, IMG submission 187169) | Agave microbial communities from Guanajuato, Mexico - Mg.Sf.rz (SPAdes) (version 2) | ecosystem: Host-associated > Plants > Phyllosphere > Phylloplane/Leaf | place: Guanajuato, Mexico... | reverse complement strand
CCCCAAAAGGTGCTTGTGCTACTGAAGGTAACCCATCATTTAACCCAATAATTCCATATTCAAGTTCTTCGCTAATACGAAAAGCACGGCTAAGACTTTGGGTGAAAACATAAGCTGCTAACCCATAATTAGTGTTATTAGCTCGTTGAATCACTTCTTCCTCGGTTTTAAAGGTGGTAATAGGAGCTAAGGGTCCAAATATTTCCTCTCTCACACATAACATCTGATCTTTTACATTTCTAATAATAGTAGGTGGGTAATAAAATCCATCACTTGATTCAGGCTTAGTGCCGACATAGACAGTTTCCCCACCGTGTAACAATGCATCATCAACAAACGACTTTACTTTGTCTACGGCTGCCTGATCAATTAATGGTCCAATATCTGTTCCCTCTTCATATCCATTCCCTACCTTTAGCTTCTCTAATTCATTCTTAAAGATTTCAATAAACTCATTTTCAATAGATTCATGTACATATATTCTATTTGTACATATGCAAGTTTGGCCAGCATTCCGAAACTTAGAGTTAATTAATCCTTTTGCTGCTTTTGATAAGTTGGCATCTTCCATTACAATAAAAGGTGCATTTCCCCCTAATTCAAGGGAGACTTTTTTTACATTTTCAGCAGCACCCTTCATTAGTACTTTTCCTACCTCTGTAGACCCTGTAAAAGTTATTTTTCTAACCCGGTGGTCATTTAACCACGCCCTACCAATCTCTTGTGAATTACCAGTTACAACATTTAACACTCCCTTTGGAACACCGGCTTTTTCAGCCAAGTCGGCTAATTTCAAAGCTGTTAATGGGGTTTCATTGGCTGGCTTTACAACTGCTGTGCAGCCTGCTGCGAGGGCTGGTGCAACTTTTCGTGTAATCATGGCTGCTGGAAAGTTCCAGGGGGTGATGGCTGCAATAACCCCCACTGGTTCTTTACGGATGAGAATCCGTTTATTAGGATGCGAAGCTGGAATTGTCTCCCCATAGATTCGCTTTCCCTCTTCAGCGTACCAAGAAATAAAACTATTGGCATACGTAACTTCACCAATTGCTTCTTTTATCGGCTTTCCTTGTTCTCGGGTCATTATTTTTCCAATTTCTTCTTTAGACTCATCAATTAAATGAAACCACTTCATCAATACTTGACTACGCTCTTCAGCTGTCTTGTGTCTCCATTGCTTTAAAGCTTGATAAGCAGCATCTACAGCTTGTTTGGCCTCATAAAACCCTCCTTGAGGAATGAGCCCAACAACTTCATGTGTTGCTGGATTTACTACTTTCTTTAATTCTTTGCATTCACTACCTATCCAATTTCCGTCAATATACATGCTAAACAGCTGATTTTTTGCTTCTGTGCTACCAGTCTTCATTTTTATTTCTCCTCTCTTAGATATGTTGAACTGTTACTGCAGCTTCTATTGATTCTTCTAAAATTGCTAACCCTTCCTCAAGCTGTTCATCTGTTATTGTGATGGGCATTAGAATACGAATCACATTTCCAAATATCCCTGCGCTTAATAAGAGTAGCCCCCTATTTATTGCTTCCTTTACGATTTTCTGAGTCATTTCTTTATCTGGTTTTTTTGTATGCTTATCTGTTACAATTTCTAGCGCACACATTGCCCCAAGACCTCGAACCCCGTCAACCTGCTCAAAACGATTAGATAAATATTCAAATTTATTCAACACCTCTTTTCCTAATATTTTTGCTCGATTATTTAGGTTCTCTTTTTCAATAATGTCCAAGACTTCCAATGCTGCACGACAACCTAGTGGACTTCCTGAATAGGTTCCACCCAATTCGCCAGGTTCTGATACATCCATAATTTCTTTCCTACCAATAACCCCACTAATTGGCACTCCGGCTCCCATTGATTTTGAGATTGTAATAAGATCAGGGGCAATATCAAAATGCTCAATAGCAAAATATTTTCCTGTTCTTGCAAAACCAGTTTGAATTTCATCGGCAACAAATACAATGCCATTTTCTTTACAAATTTCATATACTCGTTGTACAAATGCTTTGTTCGGAATAATAAAGCCACCTTCCCCTTGTACTGGCTCCATAACAACAGCAGCCACTGTTTGGGGAGAAACCTCTGTTACTAAAAATTGTTCAAATTGTTCAATTATAAATTCATTATATTGCTGTTCAGTCATTTCCTTGGGTCTACGATACTCATATGGATAAGGAGCCTTATATACTTCAGGGGCAAAGGGACCGAATTCATATTTATATGGTTTAACTTTACTTGTCATCGTCATTGTCATTAATGTACGACCATGAAATCCCCGTGTAAACGAAATAACTCCTTGTCTTTTTGTATATTTCCTAGCTATTTTCACTGCATTTTCTACTGCTTCCGCACCACTGTTAAAAAAAGCTGCTTGTTTTAGAAAATTTCCGGGTGCCAGTTCTGTCAATTTTTCTGCTAATTCAATATAGGATCCATACATTATGACATTAAAACCTGTATGAATAAAATTTTCTAGCTGTTTTTGGAGGGCCTCTACCACCTGAGGATGTGAGTGCCCAACATTTACTGTGCCGATTGCTCCGGCAAAATCAATAAATTTATTACCGTCTATATCCTCAACAAGAGCACCATTTGCCTGTTTAACAAAGGCTGTACATCCATTGCTAATTCCTCGTGGAACTACTTTCTTTCTTCTGTCTAATAGATTCTGGGATTTCGGTCCTGGGATTGCCGTATTTAACGTGATATGCTTCTGCATTTTATTTGCTCCTTCTATATAAGTTAATAAAATTCAATTTTCTTATTTCATAATTTTCTCTATTATGTATTGATATGTTTAATTCCCCCTTTAATTATGAACATTGCAAGAACTATGCCAGGCAAAAGAAGTAGGGTTTCTTTTAATTTTTCATCAGAAATTTGTTTCTAGGTATGCATAGATGCATACTTTATGTACAGATGTATAAAAAACAAATAAGCGATACAGATTTACATCTGTATCGCTTATTTACTACGAAATTATAAAACTATAAAGAATTATTTTCCTGTTGTTCAATTAAAATCTTCTGATATTTTCGACTGACAGAAGACTGGCTTATACCGAGAGCCTTTGCTGCTTTGGTGGTGGTCTTATATCTCTTCATTGCTAACAAAATTAATTGTTCTTCTACATAATTCTGTGCTTCGTGAAGGGGCATAATTTGAGTAAATGTTGGTTTTGCTTTTCTAAAATGATGACTAGCAGATAAAAATTCATTTACAAAGTCACCGTCAATAGTGGAATCATCAGCAGACACAGCTAACCTTTCAATCATGTTTTGAAGCTCACGTATGTTACCTGGCCATGGATACACTTCCAATAAGTTAAGCGCATCCGGTGACAAATGATAATTTTTATTGTACTTTTTATTTAATTGTTGTAAAAAATGAAAGGCTAATAAGGGAATATCCTCTGATCGCTCACGTAAAGGAGGAATATAAATGGGAATAACATTTAAGCGATAAAATAAATCTTCGCGAAATGTTCCTTCCTCAACCATTTTCTCCAAACGTTTATTCGTTGCTGCAACAATTTGTACATTAATAGGTATAGGCGTTGTGCTTCCAATGGGAATGATCTCTTGCTCCTGCAGAACCCGGAGTAATTTTACCTGTAAGCTCAGAGGCATTTCACCAATTTCATCTAAAAACAGGATACCTTGATCTGCCTTCTTAAAATAACCTACTTTTCCATTTTTATCAGCCCCAGTAAAAGATCCTTGGGTGTAACCAAATAATTCACTTTCTAGTAAATTTTCCGGAATAGCACCACAGTTTAATTTTAGAAATGGCTGATTTGATCGGCTTCCCAATTGATGAATAGCTTGAGCAATAACTTCCTTCCCTACCCCTGACTCGCCAGAGATTAAAACTGTAGAAGAAAAATTAGAAATTTTATTTATTTGCTCTACGACCCGTTCCATTTTTGAACTACAATAGATCAACTTTTCAAAAACCTTATTTTTACTCTTAAATGTATCCAGTTCCTGTTTATATTGATTTGTAATCTTTTTAATTTCCCTTAGTTCAGTTTTTAACTTAGTAGTTTCCGTGATATCTCTTGATGCGATAATAATTCGTTCAATTTTTCCTTTTTCATCAAAAATAGGGTTTCCCACTGCAAGGATTTTCTTACCATTGTCTGTTTCTTGCACGATTGAAACTTTCTTTTTGTGTTCAATGACTAAACGAGTTACGGATGGACTGAACAACCCTTTATCCTCTAAATCTATTAAATTTTTTCCAATAAAATCTTTTAAGTCTCTACGCCAGAACTCTGAAATAAAGCTATCGCTATAACGAATGAGTTCGCCCTTATTGTTTACCACAAGGATCTCATCATATATGGTAGAAAGAATGGCATTTAAATCTTTATTTAAATTTTTTATATGTTCAATTTCCATAGCCATTTTCTCAACCATTGGTAAATCTTGAACAATGATAAGAACCCCTTCTACTTTCTGATTAAAGTTTGTAATCGGACTATAATCAACTAGAACACTTGTTTTATCAGTAATTTCAAGTTCATTTAAAATGGTCTCATTTGAGGAAAATACCGTATCTATATGCTCACCATTAAAAAGGGTTTTAGCAGACTTATTTATTACATCCTCACGGATCGTTTTCATCATTTTTATTCCTGAATCATTACAATTAACAATTTTTCTTTCTTGATCCACTACAAAGATTCCCATAGGAATAGAAGTAAGAATGATTTTTAATAAATCAAAACTATGTCTATTTTCCTGCTTAAAAAGTTCAACTAGTACGTCTTCCCTTCTTATATAACCTATGATTTCTTCTTGTTTATCTTTAACAAGAGCAATAGGTTCTCCAATGATTTGAAAAAGGAGAGGTAACGAAATTGTTTCGTTTAATTTACATACGTTTTCTAATGGAACAGAATTTTCTACTAAGTCTGTAAGCGTAGTATCTTTCTCTATTTGATTAGTTAATAAAAAATCTTTCAAACGAATATAAGAAAATAGTTGACTGTCTTTCATGAGGAAAAGAAACGGATCAGAGTAATCTTTTAGTTGATGTTGCCACCCCTCTTCAGGGCAATCAATTGATATTGAAATAATTGGTCTTATTTTCTCCTTAGCTAGTAAAAACATAGATGTTCCTCCTTCTATCTCCTTATTTTATCATTTGAAAAAATCTGATTATATGAAAATATTTTTTTCTATTGAATCTATCACAATTGTAGTATTTCTCTCACTGGGAAAAGAGGAGATGGTTATTCATCTCCCCTCTGGCAGCTATCCTCTTTACTAATTTTCAATTAAAAAGGAATCCTCTTTAACAAAAGCAAGTACCATGCCAGGTATTACACGATCTCCTTTTTGCACCTCCAAAGAATGTATCTTTCCACTTAGTTCTACCCTTACGGTTTCGATATTTCCTTCCCTATTCCTTATTTTAAACAAAGGTTCCCCTTCACATATTTGTGAATGAATTTGAATAAGTATATCTTCAATAATTCCATAACATGAACTCATAATAAATTCATGACTAATCATATTATAATCTCCTTTCTTTTTACCTACCGGACGCTCTAATAGGAGGTCAAAATTTATATCTGCTGTAACACTAGCTGTAAAAACGCCTTGCACTTAATAATATCTACCGTCTTAATCCCTAGCTTTTCTATCCACAGTTCCTCATCTTCCATATCATCGCTACATAATAGCACCATATTTCCTGTTTGGATAGAAATGACCATGGCTTTTCCACAAAACATATTCGAGTAAATAATTGAAAAGTCATATCGACAATCATTTGTTGCAATACAATAATAATAAACGATTGGTGTTTCTTTCTCCTCTAGCAAAATTTCCATTATTTCCATAAGAATTTCTTTCTTAAAATTTATTTTCGCAAGAATTGAATATTGCCTCTTATATGAATCCCTCATAAGGCAAATTACTCTCCAATACCAAATTACATATTCGCGTTTACACCATTCTGATAGTAAGCGTTTATATCTCCTTTACCTCTTCAAACTGGAATTGAGGAGGCTTACAAGTAAATATTCTTGTTAAATAAGTCAGGTAAATGAGACCGACTCCTGCCCAGATAAGACCTAATATGAGGGAGTCTGCACTTAGGTTAATCCATAGAATGACCACTGTTCCTGCTCCTATCCCTGGTAACACGAGATAGTTTATAAACCCCCAAATCGTCTTATGTTGCTTCTTTCTTATTACATAATGTACAACTACACATACATTCACAAAAGTAAAGGCAATTAAGGCCCCAAAGTTAATTAAAGAAGTAGCCGTTATTAGATTAAAAGATATTGCCGATAATGAAATTACTCCTACAAATAGAACATTTAGAAAGGGTGTATTCCAACGAGGATGTATATAGCCAAAAAACCTTTTTGGCAGTACATTGTCACGTCCCATTACGTACAATAGTCGGGATACACTCGCATGTGACGATAGCCCTGAGGCGAGAGTTCCTGTTACAGTACCTGCCAAAAAGAAAGCTTGAAATAATTTACCTCCTACATATAAAGCGATTTCTGGAGAAGTTGCTTCAACGTCGCTAAAGCGCGATATATCAGGAAAGTAGGACTGTGTAAAATAGGAAGCCCCTATAAATAATATTCCCCCTACAAGAGCTGTGAGGAATATCGCGCGTGGAATAGTGACTGTTGGATTGGCTGTTTCCTCAGCCAACGTTGTTACTGCGTCAAATCCTAGGAATGAAAAACAAAGAATTGTTGCCCCTGATATTAAGCTGGTTAGCTGCATGTCTGACTGAAAAAAAGGTTGAATAGAAAGAATCCTACCTGTTCCTTCCCCATGATTTAATCCCGTAATAACTAAAATTGCAAAAATAATGATAACTAACATTTGGAAGGTAACTAAGAGATTATTAAAGTTAGCTGTAACATTAACACTAAACAAGTTAATAACCGTTATTATTCCTACAAAACCTAACACAAACAACCAAGATGGAATACTAGGAAAGAGTGCAGAAAGATATATCTTTGTTAAAACAGCGTTGATCATGGGTAAAAACAGATAGTCTAACAAGGACGACCACCCAACAAGAAAACCAAGGTTTGAATTTATGGTTTTCTGAGTATATGTATAAGCTGATCCTGCTACTGGATAAACTTTAACCATTTTCCCGTAACTTATTGCTGTGAAGAGCATAGCCACTAAGGCCAAAATATAAGCTGTTGGTACATGCCCATTTGTTTTTTGAGCTACAATTCCAAAGGTATCGAATACTACCATCGGTGTCATATACCCTACTCCTAAAAATACAATTGACCATAACTTTAATGAACGTTTCAACTCCACCTGTTTCACTTATCATTCCTCCTGCTAATAGAAAAAAATACAAAGCCCTTACACAATTTTTCGACCCACTCTAAATACCAATGTTAATAGCTTAAGTGGATATTTTTTGTATAAAAATGGTGTATCTCTTCTTGTTTTAAATTTTCTGACTTATTTAAGAACAATGCAATTTTTATACCAGCTTGCAAGAGCTGCACCCACATGATAATTTCATACCTAATTTACTGATTATCTGCATATATCTTTTATGGCCTTACCCATATTTGCATAACTTATGCTTTAATACATAATTATTGATAACTCTTATGTAAAGAGTTTAGCTGTTGGCATAAAAAAGAGCAGTCCTCTCAGGAGCTGCTCTTTTTACTTTAATATAGGGATATATAAGCGTTAATTTCTCTTTCTTAAAGACATAATTAAATCTTTAAACTAGGCATTCCACTTGCAAGGATTCAGCTCCTTTGTTTGTTATCCATTCATGTAAGGAATCAAGAAGAGCCTTTTTTATATATTGATTTGAAAAAATACTACATGGTTCAGTAACTAGTCCTTGCACATACACGTTTTTCTTTTTTCTACACCAGTTAACGCTTGCCAAAGCTACAATTTGTGTATCATGATAGAGGGCAAAAAATTGATAACCTTGTTTTTGTTTCGTACTTATAAAATCCAAACATGTGTCTAATGTTATATCCTTATAGATATGATTTAAAAATGGAAATGACTGCAAGAATTGATGAGAAACATATAACTCTACAAAATTTTCTACTGGCACTTTCATGGTCATAGTCTTTTCGTCTCCTTGTCTTCAAAATTGAGTTAAATAAACAATCAATCTAGTTCTTGCCTTACCTCCTTTAAATTTCAGGCCGGTTGATTTATTAAATCTGCAATATTCATGCCAACTTATAATGTGCTGGAAATATGTCAGGTTGAATGACTACAGAATTTCAAGATAATACAATCTTCATTCTCAGAATTACTCTTAAATAGATCGGATTTTTATCAATGACAGAGATAAAAATATCTTAATAAATCAAGGAGATACAAAGCTTCTAAGAACAGTAGGGGCTATTACTTATAGGACCATCATGTGTTGGATTCATCAGTGTAGCCCTGAATTAGGTGAGCGATTACGGCGTTACCTCAAGCCAATCAATGATTCTTGACGAGTCAATGAGACATATGTGAAAGTCAAAGGTCGATGGATATACCTATATGGTGCCTTTGGTTCAGAAGGAAGTACGGTTGATTTTTATTTAAGTAAAACAGGAGATTATAAGGTTGCAAAACACTCTTTCAAGAAAGCTTCGCGGTCTTTTTATGTTTCAAGGCCCTGTGTTACCACAGTAGATAAGCATCCAATCCATCCTATGGTGATTGAAGAGTTAAAAAAAGGGAAAAAGATGCCCGTAGGCATCCAAATAAGGCAGATAAAATATCTTAATAACATTGTGGAACAAAATCATCGTTTTATTAAAAAGCGAGTTTGTTCGATCTTAGGGTTGAAACCTTTTCTTACAGCCAAATCTATTCTTTCGGGAATAGAAGTGATGCATATCATTAAAAAAGAACAATTTGCTTTACTGGACAAGTCTGTCCAAAATCAAGTGAAGTTCATTCGCTAACTATTTGGACTAGCTGTATAAAAACAAATTCCACGAAACCCCTTTGATATGGATGTAATCTTTGCAGCAGGATCAAATAATGTAACTATTTGGTGATAGGATTAATAGATTTCAGTAATGCCTGATAAACGAATAGAGAATATATTGTGTTGTTCATCTTCTAAAGAAAGAGTTTGATCACGAAGATCAAGATTACTTACACGGCCCTGACATGTTTGTAGTAAACCGTTATGATAATAATTAATAGTAATTACACCTTTCTTTCTCAATGCTTTTAATATCATCTGGGGGTCCCCTTTCCACCTACTAAATAATGTAGGTTAAGCCAAGTTTATTCATTGGCACTTTGTATCTGTCATTTCAGCAGGAGTCTTCTCCCAGACTTTTTTCCCGTCCATTAAGGTAAGTTCTACTTTGGTTTGCAAAATGTCTTCTTCTGGTACAGTAAAGAGATTACAATCTAGGACAATGAGGTCTGCAAGTTTGCCTGTTTCTAGTGTTCCAAGCTCGTCTTCCCTAAAAACACTATAGGCAGAGTTGATAGTGTAAGCTTTTAATGCTTCTGCAAGTGTTACTCCTTCCTGTTCATTCCATGTATCTTTTAACGTACTATCCTTACGGGTGATAGCATGATAAATTTCTAGCATTGGTGAAAGCGAAGCGATGGGATAGTCGCTGCTGTATGAGACCACTGCTCCGGATCTAACTAAGGAAGCGTTTGGATAAAGATAAGGATGTTTCTCGTCGCTGACACGGGTTGTATGACTTTCTTTAGGCATAAGTGCCATATGATACGGCTGGATCGATGGCATAACGCCAAGTTTTTCAAAACGTGGAATATCTTCTGGCGCAATCACTTCAATATGTTCCAAGGCATGACGGGCATCGCGCTTACCATTAATTTTTTGAGCCTTTTCATATAGGTCCAGACCCAATCGGACTGCCCCGTCTCCTATTGAGTGAAAGCGAATTTGGAAACCTTCCTTATCTGCTTCCACTACCCATTTTTCCAATTGCTCCACCGTATAAGCAATTTCTCCTTTTGTATCCGGTTGGTCTGTATAAGGGTCCAGCATATAAGCCGTATAGCCAGTCACTACCCCATCAATAAACTGCTTCAATCCGGCCACCCGCAATTTATCTGAAGAATAGGTTTCACGCAGCTCTTTGGACCGTTTGATTTGACCATTCAATGGTGGGTAGAGGTGAAATCTGGCAGTTAAGCGACCCTCCTCATCAAACTCCTTATAAACAGAATAAGCCTCAAGCTTTTCGTGAGCACGGCTTCCATACAGGTCATTTACGGAGGTGATTCCATGAGCAGCTGCTTGATCTAAGAATTTCCTTACCATGTCCCCAAGCTGTTCTTTTGAAAAATCATAGGCAAAGTCCGTAGCCAATGAAATTGCTGTTTCAATTAGGATACCCGTTGGTTCTCCTTTGTCATCCTTATAGATCACACCATATTCAGGGTTTTCTGTAAATTCTGTGATCCCAGAGACCGCAAGCGCTTTTGAGTTCACCCAGCCGTAATGCCCTTCTGCATGTAAAAGTACTACTGGTCGGTCATCTAACACCCTGTCTAACACATAACGATCAGGAAATTCCTTTTCCCCCCATGCTGTGTGATCCCACCCTGTGCCAATAATCCAAGCATCATTAGGATGCTTATCCGCATATGCTCGTACTCTCGCAGCTGCCTCATCAGCAGAGTTCGTATCTGATAACGGTACACAATAATAGCTGAATAAACTTCCCAGCATAATATGCAAATGTGCATCATGAAACCCTGGCATAACTAGTTTTTCTCCCACATCCATAATCTCGGTATCATCACCTTTTAACGCTAAAACCTTTTCCTTTGGTCCAACCTCTAAAATTCGGTTATCTTTTACTGCTAAGGCCAATGGCTCCGGCCCATCACTCAATCCAGTAAAAATAGCTTCACTTATGATAATTAAATCTGCTTTTGTCATCATTGTCATCTCCCTAGATTTATGAATTTTCAGTTTTTTCGTTGTTCTCTAGCAGTTGCTACTTAGAGTATTTTGTTAGAACAAGTATATGGAGGAATACAAATATAGACCAAGCTTTTATGTTTGAATTTCATTTACCTCGGCATTGTCCACGGAGAGCTCTGGTGGCCGTTCACTAAACATTTTCGTAGTGGAAATGAGGACGAGGAAGCCAAGTCCCAACCATCCTATCCCGAGTAAAAGTGCTCTTGAATCAAGACTAGCCCATAACCAAATTGCGAAACCTGCACCCATAAGTGGAAAAATTAGATATTTTAGAATGTTAATTCCGTTTCTCTGTTTTTCTCTAATAAAATAATGAGATATAACCGAAAAATTAACAAAGGTAAATGCAACAAGAGCTCCAAAATTAATAAAAGACGATGCTGTTGCTAAATCAACAAATAAGGCAGATAAAGAAAAAATACCAACTAAGATAATACTATATATTGGTGTCCGAAATTTTGGATGTAGATAACCAAATATTTGCTTAGGAAGAACTCCATCCCTTCCCATTGCATACAAAAGGCGTGAAACGCTTGCTTGTGAAGATAAGCCAGATGCTAGGGTTCCAATAATACATCCTCCTAGAAAAATGGATTGGGATAAATTACCACCAACGTACACGGCAATTTCTAAGGCAGCAGAATCTGGATTTTTAAAAGATTGGAAGTTTGGGTAAACAAGGTGAATGAGATATGAGATGGTAACAAACAAACCTCCTCCTATTAATACAATGAGAAAAATAGCCTTTGGTATTACTTTTTTAGCGTTAATGGTTTCCTCTGAGAATGTAGTAACAGAATCAAAACCTAAAAAAGACAAACACAATATAGAAGAGCCTGCTAATACCAAAGATAGTGAAGTTTCCCCATTCAAAAATGGAGAACTCATAAATAATGTTCCTGAACCCATTCCTTTAAGCAAACCTTTAATTGAAAGGACTATGAATATAGCTATTATCAGGAATTGACTTCCAATTAATAAGAGATTCATCTTTGTTGCTATTTTTACTCCGATTACATTTACAGTGGTGATTAAAATTAGGAAAACAATTAACCAAACAGAAAAAGGGACAGTTGGAAAGTATGAATTTAAGTAGAGAGCGATTAATAAGGCATTAATCATCGGTAAAAATAAATAATCTAATAATATAACCCAACCTGTTAAGAACCCAATATGAGGATTAAGAGCCCTTTGAGTATATGTATATGCAGAACCAGCAACAGGGTAAGCTTTAACCATTTGACCGTAGCTATGGGCTGTAAACAATAAGCCAATTAAAGCTACTATATAAGCTGCTGGTACCATCCCTTTCGTTATTTCCGCAACAATTCCATAACCTGTAAATACTGTCGTTGGTGCCATATAGGCTAAACCAAATAGTACTAAAGGAAATACTGTTAATGAACGTTTGAGTTTTACATCCTGCATATATCACTCCACCTTTAAATATTATTTAATCTCGAAGATTGCACCCTTAAAATTTAGAGTGTTTACTCAGTAAGTTCCTATTATAAGAAGACACAGAAGCTCTAGAACATGTCTCTTATCTATATGGCATGGTTTGGGTATATCCGAATTTTTGTGAAATCTCAAGCGCTGCATTCTTAACCTTTTCAATCAATGGAGGTAGCATCATCTTCTGATAATTCACGTCAAGACCCTCAATACTAATACTTGCTATAACATGACCTTTGTAATTGAAAATAGGGGCAGCTATCTCAGCTATATAGTTTTCCAGTTCTGAGTGACTAACTGTGTATCCTATTTGTTGGGATTCTTCCAGAATAAGGCGAAGTTTCTCTTTGTCTGTAATCGTTCCAGGTGCAATCGACTTCATCACGATCTTCTCCAAATATTTCTCCTTCTTATCATGGGGCAGAAAAGCAAGAATAACACGAGAACAAGCTCCAGCATAAAGTGGTGTTCTCTGGCCAATTGACATGTGAAGTCTTACATACTGATTTGTATTTAGTCTTTCGACGTAGAGTGCTTCTTCGCCATCTTGAACACTGAGATTAACAGATTCACCTACTTTATCATGAAGCTTTTGCATAATGGGCAAAGCTACCTGCCGGATATCTAAACGTTCTGCTACTAAATGGCCAAACTGGAGAAATAACAGACCTAGTGAATATTCTCCATTATCATCTTTATCAAGAAGGCCCATCTCTTCAAGTGATATCACCATTCTATAAATAGACGTTCTCGGTATCCCTGAAAATTGTACAATTTCATTAAAACTCAGCTTTGAATGTGTTAAGAAAAGATTAAGAATATCCATTGATTTGACAACTGTCTTATTTATACTTCGCACGGTTTCCCCTCCTTTTCTAAATATATTAAGACAATATAGGTTCTCCATTTTCAAGGTTAAAGGCGACTTACAGTTATGTAATCGGAGTGAATCAAAAAACAATTGCGAATTATATTTTGAGTTACAATTCGTCAAAATGTATAGATGTAGGGTTCTAGTGAACGTTTTCACACTAGAACCCTCTGTAACATACAATTTTAATTATCTACCTTAAATAATATTTTTACTTTGATGATTCTTATTTATAAGCTGATTAGCTAAATACTTTGCTGTATTTTCCTTCGTAGAAGGCCAGTGGTGCCCCTTCGCAAGTGACGATATCGGTTACCTCTCCAATAAAGAGTGTATGATCGCCAACTATTTGTTTACTATGAACCTTACAAACAATGTTTGTTAAAGCATTCTTTATTACTGGTAGTTCATTTATCCAGTCAAATTCGATTTGACGCTTTTCTTTAATTTGTCCCGCAAAATGCATCGATAAATCCTTTTGATCATCGGATAATATATTAACAGCAAATTTTCCAGACTCATTAATCTTATCTAGCATTTTAGCTTTTTCTCCTATAGATATTAAGACTAATCTTGGATTAAGAGACACGGACATAAATGCATTTGCCGTCATACCGTGGGCCTCATCTTCTAAAAGTGTTGTTATAACTGTTACTCCTGTAGCAAATTTTCCCATCGCATTTCTAAAAGCTCTATCATCCATCATTTTATAACCTCCCTAAAATTTAAACTTACTGAGACAGCATTATAAAAGGTACCTGATTTAATAATTTAACTGTCAATTCCACTACATTACTTTCCTTCAACGATTCAATAATTTACTTGTTTTGCATTATGAACTCTGTACTCTGTATACATAGTACGTAACAAGAATTTAATTAGTTAATATATGGTTACAACGGAACAAACTAAATATCCAAATATTAAAAAATGAATCTTTTTAAATTTGTGTTATTCAGCAACTGTTTCTTTCTGGGATAATGAGTTATCTTTATAAGTATTTACTACTTGGGCCCTGCTTAAAAATGTAACAGAAATAAATGAAACTACAGAAAGAGTAGTGATAAAAATAGCAAGAGGAATCCAGGAATTATCATAAGTACTTAACAAAACAGTCGCAATCATTGGAGCAGTTCCTCCAAATAAGGCAGAACCAACTTGATAGCCAAGTGTTATTCCCGTGTATCCCACATTTGTACTAAACATTTCGGTAAACATTGTTCCAATTATACTTGCAATGGTAGACCATAGAATTCCTAAACCAACAATTGAAACAAAGTATGCCCAAAATGTTGATTGTGTTGATAATAAATAATAGTAAGGAAAAGAAAATAGAGCAAGTCCTGCTGCACCTATCATAAAAACACGTTTACGACCGATTATGTCAGATAATTTCCCCATAATTGGAATACACACTGTTGTAACAATAGTTGCAACAGTAATTATAGTTAATGCTGTCGTCCTTGAGAAACCAATATTATCGGTAGCGTAAGAGATAAAAAACGTTGTGAAAATATAGAATGGACCAACTTCCACACATTTTGCTCCTATTGAAATTAAGACAGCTTTCCAATGGTGTCTTAGTGTCTCAAAAAGAGGCACTTTTACAATATTGCCTTTTTGTTTTTCTTCACTGAATACTGATGTTTCCTCAATTCCGCGACGTATCCAGAGACCAGTAATCACCAAAATCGCACTCAGTATAAATGGAATCCTCCATCCCCATGATAGAAATTGTTCTTCTGGAAGTAAACTTACTAATGAAACAGCAGTTGTTCCAAGTAGCATACCTAGAGGGATTCCCATTGCGGGGAAGCTTCCATAAAAGCCTCGTTTTTCTTTAGGTGCATTCTCAACCGCGAGGAGAACAGCTCCACCCCATTCTCCACCAACAGCAATTCCTTGAACCAAACGTAAAGTCACAAGTAAAATTGGCGCTAAAATTCCGATTGTACTATAAGTTGGTAGTAATCCAATAGATACTGTTGAAATCCCCATCAAAAGAAGTGAAATTACAAGAGTATTTTTTCTGCCGAATTTATCTCCCATATGACTAAAAATGAGACCACCAAGAGGTCTAATAAAAAAAGTAATTCCAAAAGAAGCATAAGCAAGTAATAAACTGACAAATGGATCATTACTAGGGAAAAACAATTTATTAAACACCAGTGAAGCTACAGTACCATAAAGAAAGAAATCATAAAATTCGATCGCGCTACCAACTAAACTAGCGAATAATACTTTTTGGGAACTTGCTGTTGATTTCTCTTTTCCCATTATTTATATTCCTCCAACTATTTGTATTTTCAAATCGTCTAATAGACATTTAATAATCTGTTTAACCAGGTAATACAAATTCTTTAGTTGAAATAGGGATAGTATTCACATAAGCCAATCTGTTCAAAAATTTCACTGTAACTTCTTTTGGATTCCCTTCTTTCAACCAATCTAGTTTATTACTGTTCAGTTCATACCTATTTTCATAAACACTGGAATGTTTAAAAAAACCTTGAATGGTTTTACATCCGTTTGATATTTCCACCCTATACACACCACATTTCGGTAAAATATACTTATTTTGAATATGAAACTCAATATTATTCAACTTCTTTTGTGTATATAAATCAGATGAAAAATAAACACACCCATTGATTTCATAATGTTTTCCTAAATAATACGGTACAAGGTGAACATCTCCGCCTTTTATTAGTTCTCTTATTAATGTTGAACTTATTTTGTTGTCGTTCATTATCCTTTTTGAGATTACTGTAGTTTCAAAGGGACCGTTTTTGCTGACATTTTGTAAATAATCTATGTTGCCCTGCGCTTTATAACCAAAGGTGAAGTCAAATCCTACTACTATATGCTTAGCTTGAAGATCTATAATATATTGTTTAATAAAATCAGATGGTGGAAGGGAAGCAAATGATAAATTAAACCTTATGACAAAAAGTTTGTCCACTCCAATAGCTGCCATTCTTTCAATTTTTGAGGCTAAAGGAGTTAGATATCTCCTATCTTTATCAGACTTGATAACTTCATTTGGGTGCGGATCGAAAGTCATGACAGCAAACTTTAGGTTTTTCTTTTTAGCGATGTTGTTTGCTTGCCTTAATAAATATTGATGACCTAAATGGACACCATCAAAAAAACCTAAGGCCATTACACTTGGTTCTTGAATGCCAAACGACTTATCCATTGGATGCGTTAAATGCAGAATTTCCAATATTCCCGACCTTCCCTCCGATATAATCGATATACCATTTAAATTCTTCTTTTTTCACTTGCTATCAACCACTAATTCTTTATAAACTAGTTAAGTTCTCTTTCAAGTCATGGATCCTCTAGTGATTTAGAAAGATAATATTTACTTTGACCTATTGGAAGCTATTAAAAAAATGAATCTCGTTATGAATACTGTATTGTGTATACATTAGAAATCAGTAGCAAATATTTTCTGACTTAATCAGGGCTATTTGAAAGGCTCCACGTTTTTTGACATTACGAGAAGCTCTTTCTATTGATAGATTAATCGCAATCGTAGGATCTTATTATTTATAAAAGTTTATCTATTTATTGGTCTTTAGAGTAGTAACGAACCTCGAAAATCTTACATCCATCTGGGGACTTCCAAGGTCCATGCTCCATCCCAGGAGGACGACAAGCAACCATTCCTGCTGTAAATTCCTCATTTAAACGTAAATCAATTAAGGATCCTTCTATAATATATAATTCTTCCCAGAAATCATGGACTTGGACTCCGTTAGGAGTCGTATCTGTCCCTGGACCATTATGAAGAATTCTTGTAGCTACTCCTGTAGTAGGATCAGAAGCAATTACTCTTTCAGAAAGGCTCTCAACCTTACTAAAAGGCTGCTCCTCAAAAGTCTGATAATCGACAAATTCATGTTCTTCTTTTTTCTGATCTGCATAATAGCGAACTTCGAAAATCTTGCAGCCATTTGGTGATTTCCAAGGTCCATGCTCCATCCCAGGAGGACGACAAGCAACCATTCCTGTTGTAAATTCTTCATTTAGACGTAAATCAATTAAAGATCCTTCTATAATATATAATTCTTCCCAGAAATCATGGACTTGGACTCCATCCGGGGATGTATCAGTCCCTGCCTCTAGTTCAAGAATACGGGTTGCTACATTAGTACCTGGCACCTGTGCAATAATTCGTTGGGATGCACCCTCAACAGTGTTTGAAGCAACAGTCTCAAATGTTTTATAATCAACAAATTCAA
>Ga0209463_1001071_pt1 | contig 17629 bp, 14 predicted proteins | sample AgamicMgSfrz_FD_187169 | JGI IMG/M metagenome (GOLD analysis project Ga0209463, IMG submission 187169) | Agave microbial communities from Guanajuato, Mexico - Mg.Sf.rz (SPAdes) (version 2) | ecosystem: Host-associated > Plants > Phyllosphere > Phylloplane/Leaf | place: Guanajuato, Mexico... | reverse complement strand
CTCGCGACCGCCAGCAAGATCGCCATCTTTGGCGCGCTGATGCGTCTGTTTATGTACGCGCCGGTTACCGACAGCGAAGCGGTACGTAATGTGCTGGCGATTATCGCCGTGGTTTCCATCCTGTCTGGTAACCTGCTGGCAATCAGTCAGAGCAACATCAAGCGTCTGCTGGGCTACTCCTCCATCGCGCATCTGGGTTACCTGCTGGTTGCGCTGATTGCGGTGCAGTCGCATCAGATGTCGCTGGAAACCGCGGGTGTTTATCTGGCCGGTTACCTGTTCAGCAGCATCGGCGCGTTCGGCGTGGTCAGCCTGATGTCCAGTCCGTACCGCGGCCCGGACGCCGATTCGCTTTACTCTTATCGCGGCCTGTTCTGGCATCGTCCGGTGCTGTCGGCAGTGATGACGGTGATGATGCTGTCGCTGGCCGGTATTCCGATGACGCTGGGCTTTATCGGTAAGTTCTATGTGATCGCGCTGGGCGTTAACGCCTCGCTGTGGTGGCTGACCGGTGCGGTGGTATTAGGCAGCGCCATTGGCCTCTACTACTATCTGCGCGTGACCGTCAGCCTGTATCTCAGTCCGCCGGAGCGGCATACGCGTGATACGCCTGCAAACTGGGGTTTCACCGCAGGCGGCATCGTGGTGCTGATCTCAGCTATTCTGGTGTTGCTGCTGGGGGTTTATCCGCAGCCGCTTATCACGCTGGTGCAGATGGCGCAGCCGCTGATGTAAGTGTTCTGAACGTAAAAAGGCCCTGTATTGCTACAGGGCCTTTTTTATGGGTTCAGAACGGGTATTGCAGACCCGCCGTCAGGCTGTAACTTTTATGGGTCAGGCCGCTGGCTATGCTGGCTGGCATCATCATGCAGGCTGCGATAAAAGCGCGGCTGTTTTCCTCTGGTTTTTAAAGCGATGTTGGATTTTTTACACGATGCTTGAGGTTATATTAAGCCGACATCATACGTATTATTAGCCACAACCGGAACAAGCCGGTTAACGTGAAGGGGACGGCAAGAACATGGAGTTAACCTGGTACGATCTGCATCACAGCAAGCTCAACGTGCATCAGCTTTATGAAATTCTGGCGTTGCGCAACCGTGTCTTTATTGTGGAGCAGCAATGTCCTTATGAAGATATTGACGGTCAGGATTTGGTGCGCGATAACCGCCATATCTTTGCCATCGGCGAAGGCCGAATGCTGGCCTGCGCGCGTATTCTGACGCCGCTCGATGAAAACAATCCGGTTAAAATCGGTCGGGTAATTGTGACCAGCGAAGCACGCGGCCTGCAGCTGGGCTATCGTCTGATGGAACAGGTCTTAGTGAGCTGTGAACGTTACTGGCCGCGCCATCAGCAATATCTTTCCGCGCAGGCGCATCTGCAGCCATTCTATGCGCGCATGGGCTTTACGCCAGTGGGCGAGGTTTATCTGGAAGACAATATTCCGCATATCGATATGGTGAAATAGCGCGGCGGGGAAGCAGACAGATGATAACGGGCGGAGCGCGCGGCTCCGCCGACCGATCAGGCGCTAAAGTCGGTAAAGGCCTGCAGCTGCTTGCTCAGAAAGGTGCGCGTCGCCTCGTCGGTCAGCACGCCATCTTTCACTTTATCCGTGACCTGACCAATCATCGCTTCAGGTTTATTCATTACGCGGGCATCAAAAAACACCAGAATCTGGCGCAGGTGATACTGCGCGCGCGCGCCGCCGATGTTGCCGGGCGACGCACTCTGAATCAGGACCGGCTTACCGGCAAAGGGCGCGGGCGATACGCGCGAGAGCCAGTCGAGCGCATTTTTCAGTACGCCCGGTACCGAATAGTTATATTCCGGCGTGACGATAATCACGCCATCCGCCTGCGCGATTTCTTCCGCCATGCTCAAGACCGGCGCCGGAAAGCCTTCTGCCTGCACGTCCGCATTGTAATGAGGGAAATCGCCCACCGAGCCCAGGTGGCTGATGGTGACGCCTTCAGGCGCCAGCTCCGGCAGCGTATGCGCGACCGCCGCGTTAAAGGAGCCTTTGCGCAGGCTGCCGACCAGCGTCACAAAATGTTTTTTCTCGCTCATCTGTTGCTCTCTGTTTATGTTCAAAAGGTTAGCTAACAAGTATAAGCGCCGTAGTGCCGTCTCGCCTGGACGCTACCGTTTTAAGTGCCATAACGGTTGCTGAAAGTATCCGTTAATCTCTAAGCGGCAGCAGCAAACAGCCCGGAGAAATCACATTCTTTAGGTCACAACTCCGTAAAGCCCTTTATCGGGAAGGGGCGTACGCAGTTATCGGCGCGCAGCGATAAGACTTTACGCTTTTTTTAACTCTCTTATCAGGCACGTTAAAAAAACGCCAGCAAGTGAAGGGCAGATCTGTTAACGCACGGCAGGCAGACAGTAAAACGGCGAGAACCTGTCTCGCCGCTCTGGATTAGCTGACCGTCATCTGGCGGTCATCCACATACTTCCGCTGGTCCGGCGGCGGTGGGAAATATTGATAAAGCCAGGTTTCGCTCAGCGTCTCCTCTTTGGTACGCAGGAACATGCGCATATCGACCGGATCGGTTGAGTCGCTGGTGGGATACCAGTCAAACAGGATGCGATAGCCGTTCAGCGGCTCAACGTAGAGAATTTCCACCTGTTTAAGGGTGCCAGCCGAGACGGTAATCACCGGCTCAATGCCTTTCGCCGCCGCATTTTTCAGATTGCCACCGACAAAATCAACGGCGAAGCGACGACACCAGACATCAGGGAAATGCTCGCCCGGCGCCCAGCCTTCCGGGAAGCCGCCGATGCCGGAACGGGTGGCTTCGACGCGCGCCAGCTCGCTGCGCACCGGCGGCAGGCCGCTCCAGTAGAGCTTGTACTGGAAAGAGAGTTCGCTGCCCGCTTTGACCGGCTGCTCCGGCTGCCAGAAGCAGACCACGTTATCCAGCGTTTCGCCGGTGGTCGGGATCTCCATCAGGTTGATAGCGCCTTTGCCCCACTTTCCGACCGGCTCAACCCACAGGCTGGGGCGTTTGTCATACCAGCCGATAACGTCCTGATAATCTTCAAAATTGTGATTCAGCTGCAGCAGGCCGAACCCGCGCGGGTTCTCGTCGCCATAAGCGTTAAACTGCAGCTTGCGCGGATTATTCAGCGGACGGGCGATCCATTCGCCTTTGCCGGTCCACATCGCCAGGCGATCGGAGTCGTGGATCTGTGGATGATAGGTGTTGCACATGCGGCGTTCGCTGTTGCCGCAGCTGAACATACTGGTCATCGGCGCAATGCCGAGCTGACGAATATCTTTGCGCGCATAAAGATGGTTCTCAACCTCCATCACCACGCGCTTCGGCTCACAGTGGATAATAAATTTATAGGCGCCGGTCAGGCTGGCGCCGTCGAGCAGCGCGTAGACGGTAAAGGTGGTGTCGTCTGCTTTTGGCGTCTCAAACCAGAAGGCGACGAAATCGGGGAACTCCTCCTGGCCATTGCTGAAGGTATTGACCGCCACGCCGCGCGCCGACAGCCCGTACTGATAAGTTTCATCGACGGCGCGGAAATAGCTGGCGCCGAGGAACGACACAATATCTCGGCGCGCCAGTTCCGGCTGTTTAAAGGCGCGGAAACCGGCGAAGCCGAGATCGGTTTTACCTTCCAGCTGTTTGGTATCGACGTGGGTATTCTGGTAGTTGAACAGCTCCGGGCGGAAGTGAATCTCACGCGCTTCGCGGCTGCTTTTATCAACCGAAAACATACGGATACGACGCTTAAATCCCATGCCGACGTGGAAAAACTGCACGTCCAGCTGGCGGTTATCGATACCGCTCCAGAGTGAATGATTGGCATCATACTGAATGGCGTTATAGGCCTGCGGCGTCATGGTCGCCAGCGTATCCGGTAGCGGGCCAGGCGCGCCGCCCCAGGGTTTCTGCGCCAGCGCGGCAGCTTTTTTCTTCAGCACTTCGAAGTCGAAGCGCGTCGCGGTACCGTCTGCGATGCCATCGTCAGCCCAGGCAGACTGCGCAAATAGCGTGGATAAGCCGGACATCCCGCTAACGGCAGCGAAAGCCATTGAAGTTTTCATAAACATTCTTCGATTCATGCCAGAAACGATTCCCTTGTGCTGAATGAGTTTATAGTGGCCGAGCATCTGCCCCCTTTGCCTGTGCAGGTGCGCTCCAGGGGTACAGTCAGCTACGACAGAGGGTGGCGCTAAAAATTCGGTACGCAGGAAATTTATCAGATTAATCATATAAACCAACGGATTTCCACGCGGCGTTATCAGTTAATTCCTGGCGGCCTGTGCGGGCAGGTGTATAAAAAGTGACTATAGTTACTGAACATAGATGTTATTCACACGGAGGAAGAAAATGGCTGTATCAACTGACCCGCAAGACAAGCGCGATCCGCTGTTAACGGATGAGCCTGAAGTAACCGGTGAACCGCAGGAAACGCGTCTGGATGATGACCTGACGCTGCTGACCGAAACGCTGGAAGAAGTATTGAAATCCTCCGGCGATCCGGCCGATCAAAAGTATATCGAGCTGAAATCCAGGGCTGAACAGGCGCTGCACGATGTGAAGACCCGCGTTAGCGCGGCGTCGGATTCTTACTACTATCGTGCGAAACAGGTTGCCTGCCGCGCCGACGATTACGTGCATGAGAAACCGTGGCAGGGTATCGGCGTCGGCGCAGCCGCTGGCCTGATCCTGGGCCTGCTGCTGGCTCGTCGCTAAGCATCAGCTGGCTCGTCGCTAAGCTTCAGTGCCTTGTCGTTAAGCGTCAGCTGGTTCGTCGCTAAGCATCAGTGCCTCGTTGCTAAGCGTCAGCTGGCTCGACGCTAAGCTTCAGTGCCTTGTCGCTAAGCATCAGCTGGCACGTCGCTTAGCCTGCTGTTGGCTTGTCGCCTAACCATCTTTGGCCGTTTTTTGAGGCCGGTTGTTGGCGATAAGCATGGTTTGTTACGCGGCGACGCGTTTTTGACTGCAACAGCCTCTGGCCGCCTGGTCAGAGGCTGGTTTATTTTCTTAACATAGCGCTGCTTTCTTGCAACCGGCGCAGGTGACAACCCGCCGTAAACGCCGACAAAACGTTAGCCGAACTGTTCTGCGTCAAAATTCCTGACCACTCTCCCTTTTACACTAGCTACCTCTTTTTAATTATGGGGATGTTCGTGTATTCGCTTCCTGCCGCCTGTGCCGCGTTGCTCGCTCAGCTAACGCAAATTGATAGTCCCGCAGCGGGCTGTCGCGCGCTTACCGTTCCCCTTGAATCTGGACAGGACTCACTGGCCTGGCTCAGCGCCCAGCCGCACCGGCCTCAGCTCTGGTGGCAGCATCGCAATGGTCGCGAGCAGGTCGCGCTCTGCGGTGCCGTTCAGCGCTACAGCACGCTGCATCAGGCTGAGCTGGCGAGTCGGCATTTACCCGCTAACTGGCGTATCTGGGGTGCCAATCGCTTTGAGGCAGCCAACAGCTTTTTCTTTTTGCCGCGTCTGATGTGGCGTCGCGATCGCAGCGGCGAACGGCTGACGCTGTTTATCGCCAGCGACCTTAGCCTGCGTGAAGATGCGCTGGCCGCCGCCCGTTTTCTGCGTGACCTGTTGCCCTCCAGACCGTTGCCCACCATGCAGGGAACCTTACAACAGCGTCTGCGTCAGCCGGAGGCGCCTGAATGGCGTCGGCGCGTCGCAACGGCGCTGGCGGATATCGCCGCCGGAGAGATAGAAAAGGTGGTGCTGGCGCGCACGATGGATCTGGTCTGGGATCGTCCGCTTCCACCGGAGGCGCTGCTGGCGGCCAGCCGTCGCGCCAATCCTCACAGCTATCAAATAATGCTGCGCTTTGATAACGACAGCGCGCTGGTCTGCGCCAGCCCCGAGCGGCTCTGGCTGCGGCAGCAAAAAACGCTGCTGACCGAGGCGCTGGCGGGCACCGTCGCGCGCGCCGCCGATCCGCTACACGCCCACCAGCAGGCGCAATGGCTGTTGGAGGATGTCAAAAACCGGCATGAAAACGCTCTGGTGATGGAAGATATTTGCCAGCGACTGCAGGAGATTGTCAGCGGTTTGGAGGTAATGCCGGTCGATGTTGTCCGCCTGCGCAACCTGCAGCATTTACGTCGTCGTATTCGTGGCAAGCTGCGCAACCGCAGCGACGCGCGCTGTTTACAGCGTTTGCAGCCCACGGCGGCAGTAGCGGGCCTGCCGCGCGCGGCGGCGCGCGCCTTTTTGCAACGGCACGAAACGGCGGATCGCGACTGGTATGCCGGTTCTGTCGGTTTTATCTCACGTCAGAAAAGTGAATTTTGCGTCACGCTGCGCTGCGCGCTGTTCGAGGGGGAGCGGGTGCGGCTGTATGGCGGCGCGGGCATTGTCGCCGGTTCCGATGCTGCGCTGGAATGGCAGGAGACGGAAAACAAAATGGCGGCGCTTGCCGCGCTGCTGCCGTGCTGAACCGGTTACGCGCCATCACGATTTCGGGGGGGAAAGATGTCAGCGAGTTTTAACCGCCGCTGGGCGCAGGTGATTATTGCCGCCCTGACGCGCCACCAGGTGCGTCATATCTGTATTGCGCCAGGCTCGCGCTCCGCGCCGCTGACGCTGGCCGCCGCCGCTGAACCGGCGTTGACCTGTCATACCCATTTTGATGAGCGCGGGCTGGGTTTTCTGGCGCTGGGGCTGGCAAAGGCGGCGGCCGCGCCGGTGGCGCTGATCGTCACCTCCGGTACCGCCGTCGCCAATTTACTGCCAGCGGTTATCGAAGCGCAGCTGACCGGCGAACGGCTGATTGTTCTCAGCGCCGATCGCCCGCCAGAACTGATTAACTGCGGCGCGAACCAGGCGATTACCCAGCCAGGCATCTTTTCCCATTTTGCCCGCCGCTGCGATCTGCCGCGACCGACGCCGGAGATCGCCGCCCGCTGGCTGGCAGCGACGCTGGATGAGGCGATCGCCGCCACGCGCACAGGCGCGCTGCACGTTAACTGTCCTTTTGCCGAGCCGTTATATGGGCCGGAAGATGATGAGGGGCGTGAATGGCTGGCGCCGCTGGCGGCGAGTCCACAGGAGACGCCCTGGGTTACGCACAGCGCGCCCGCCTGGCAGGCGCAGCAGAACGACTGGCCCGCCTGGCGACAAAAGCGCGGTGTGGTGGTGGCGGGCAAAATGGGCGCGGACGAGGGCGCGGCGGTGGCGCAGTGGGCGGCCACGCTTGGCTGGCCGGTGCTGGCGGATATCCAGTCGCAAACCGGTCAGCCGCTGCCCTGTACGGATCTGTGGCTCAACAGTCCACGGGCGCAGAATTTGCTAAAACAGGCGGAGCTGGTGGTGCAGTTTGGCGCCCGGCTGACGGGTAAAAGGCTGCTGCAATGGCAGCAGCAGGCGCGCCCGCAACAGTGGTGGCTGATTGATGCGCTGCCGGGACGCAGCGATCCGACCAGTCAGCCGGGCCGCCGTATCGTCAGCTCTGTCGGCAGCTGGCTGCAGGCGCATCCGGCAGATCATTTTCCCGCCTGGGCGCCGGAGCTGGAGACGCTGGCACAAGCCATGCAGCATCAGGTCAGCGAATTGACTGCCGATGAGCCGGAAGCGCAGCTGGCGCACCGGCTGGCGACCTTACTGCCGGAGAACGGACAGCTGTTTTTAGGCAATAGCCTGCTGGTGCGGTTGATTGACGCGATGGCCCAGCTGCCGGCGGGCTATCCGGTTTACGCCAATCGCGGCGCCAGCGGCATCGATGGCCTGATTGCTACTCTGACCGGATTGCAGCGCACGCAGTCGCGCCCCACGCTGGCGCTGCTCGGCGATATCTCCGCGCTGTACGATTTAAACAGCCTGGCGCTGCTGCGTCAGGTGCCCGCGCCGCTGGTGCTGGTGGTGGTGAACAATAACGGCGGGCGTATTTTTTCGCTGTTGCCCACGCCGCCGCGCGAGCGGGAACAATTTTTTACGCTGCCGCAGGCGGTCAGCTTTGCGCCAGCGGCGGAGATGTTCGGCCTCGATTATGTGTCAGCCTCACGCTGGGAAGCGTTACAGCAAGCGGTGGAGCAGGGGTTTGCTCAACGCCGCGCCACCCTGGTAGAGTTTCGCGTGCCGCCCGATCGCGGGGCGGAAACTTTTGCCCGCCTGGTGGCGCTGGGAGCGACGCTGTGATCCTGCATGCCCGCTGGCAGGGCCACCATCGCAGCAGCAAGCCGACGCTGGTCTGGCTGCACGGCTTTCTCGGATCGATGACAGACTGGCAGCCAGTGCAGCAGGCGTTTATCGACTGGCCGATGTTAAGCATCGATCTGCCTGGTCACGGCGGTTCACGCGAGCAGCGCGTTAGCGGCTTCGCCGGGCTGAGTGAGCGGCTGAGCGCCACGCTGCGCCACCATCAAATCAATCACTACTGGCTGATCGGCTATTCGCTCGGCGGTCGCGTGGCGATGTATTACGCCTGCCGCGCCGCGCTGCCGGGCCTGTGCGGACTGATAGTGGAGGCGGGGCACCCCGGCCTGACGGATGAGGCGCAGCGCCAGGCGCGCCAGGCCAGCGATCGCCTGTGGAGCAGCCGCTTTCGCGATCTGCCGCTCAGCAGCGTGCTGGAAGCCTGGTACCGTCAGCCGCTGTTTAGCGACCTGACCGGGCAGCAGCGTAACGAGTTGATCGATTGCCGCAGCGCCGGTCACGGCCCGTCGCTGGCGGCGATGCTGTGCGCTACTTCATTAAGCCAGCAGCCTAATTTGCTGCCGGAACTGCATCAGCTTGCCGTGCCGTTTAATTATCTGTGTGGCGAATGGGATAGCCGGTTTATCGCGCTGGCGACGGCGTCCCGTTTGCCGCTGCAAACCATTCCGGGCGCCGGGCACAATGCCCATCGCGCCAACCCCGTCGCCTTTAGCGATCGCCTGACGCAGCTGCTGCGTCAGCCTGTGTGAAACCTGGAGAACCTTATGCTTTATCCCGATCAACAACAGCTTACCGCTCCTGTCGAATGGCACGATTGCAGCGGCGATTTTGTTGATATTCGCTATCACAAATCGCCGGAAGGCATCGCCAAAATCACCATTAACCGCCCGCAGGTGCGCAACGCGTTTCGCCCGCTGACCGTGCAGGAGATGATGCTGGCGTTACAGGACGCGCGCTATGATGAAGGCATCGGCGTGATTATTCTTACCGGCGCAGGCGAGCTGGCCTTTTGCGCGGGCGGCGATCAAAAGGTACGCGGCGACTACGGTGGTTATCAGGACGAGGGCGGCGTGCATCACCTGAACGTTCTCGACTTCCAGCGTCAGATCCGCAACTGTCCGAAGCCGGTGGTGGCGATGGTGGCGGGCTACGCGGTAGGCGGCGGTCATGTGCTGCATATGCTGTGCGATCTCACTATCGCGGCCGATAACGCCCGTTTCGGGCAAACCGGCCCGAAAGTCGGCTCCTTTGACGGCGGCTGGGGCGCCTCCTATATGGCGCGCATTGTCGGTCAGAAAAAGGCGCGCGAGATCTGGTTTTTATGCCGCATGTACGATGCGCAGCAGGCGCTGGAAATGGGACTGGTCAATACCGTGGTGCCGCTGGCAAGGCTTGAGCAGGAAACGGTGCAGTGGTGCCGGGAAATGCTGCACAACAGCCCGATGGCGCTGCGCTGTCTGAAGGCGGCACTGAATGCCGACTGCGACGGACAGGCGGGGCTGCAGGAGCTGGCCGGCAACGCCACCATGCTCTTTTATATGACGGAAGAAGGGCAGGAAGGGCGCAACGCCTTTAATCAGAAACGTCAGCCTGACTTCAGCCAGTTCCGGCGTAATCCCTGATGCGCCAGGCAAAACTCTGGCGCTATGCCATCCCGATGGAGAGCGGCGTGGTGCTGCGCGACCGTCGCCTGACGCAGCGGGAAGGATTGATCGTGCTGCTTCAGCAGGACGATCGGCAGGGCTGGGGCGAAATCGCGCCGTTGCCGGGCTTCAGCGGTGAAACGCTGGAACAGGCGCAGCAGGCCTGTGAAAGCTGGCTAACCGCGTGGCTGGCCGGTCAGCCGGTCAGCGACAGTCTGCTGCCGTCGGCGGCGTTCGGCCTGAGCTGCGCCAGTGCCGAGCTGGCGGACGAACTGCCGCAGACGGGCAGCTGGCAGAGCGCGCCGCTCTGTCATGGCGACCCGGATGCGCTGCTGTTGCAGCTACAAAACGTCCCCTGCGCCAAAATAAAAGTTGGCCTCTGTGAAGCGGCACGCGACAGCTTGCAGATTAGTCTGCTGCTGGAGGCGCTGCCCGATTTGCAGCTGCGTCTGGACGCCAACCGCAGCTGGACGCCGGAAAAAGCGCGACAGTTCGCTCGTCGTCTGTCGCCAGCGCAGCGCGCGCGCATCGCCTTTATTGAAGAACCCTGCCGTACGCCTGCCGAAAGCCTGGATTTTGCTGCCGAAACCGGCATTGCTATCGCCTGGGATGAAAGCCTGCGTCAGCCGGGATTTACGCTTCAGCCGCAGCCGGGACTGGCGGCGATCGTCATCAAACCGACCCTGACCGGCAGTCTCGCCCGTATCCAGCGACTGATCGACGCGGCGCAGCGGCTGGGATTACAGACGGTTATCAGCTCGGCGCTGGAGTCGAGCCTTGGCCTGACGCAACTGGCGCGTCTGGCGCACTGGCTGACGCCGCAGTCGCTGCCGGGGCTGGACACCTTAACGCTGATGCGTCAGCAGCTGCTGCGGCGCTGGCCCGGCTGTGAATTACCGCTACAGGAACAGACAGAATGGACGCGAGTTTTTTAAACGATTTTCCGTGGCGCGCCCAGGCGCAGGCGACGCCTGAAGCCATTGCGCTACGGGCCGGCGGCGAGCAGCTAAGCTGGCGGGCGCTGACGCAGCGGCTGGATCGGCTGTGCGCTGGTTTCCAGCAGCAGGGGATAAAGGCGGATGCGCTGGTCGCGTTGCGCGGTAAAAACAGCCTGTCGCTGCTGCTGGCGTGGCTGGCGCTGTTGCAGGCGGGCGCGCGCGTCTTACCGCTGAATCCCCAGCTGCCGCCCGCCACGCTGCAGCCGCTACTGCATGCGCTGGCGCCCGATTTTATGCTGAATCTGGCGGAGCCGCTAACGCCGGAATTTACCGCCAGCCAGACGGTCTCCCCGATCAACCAGAAGATCCCGCCGCTAGTGTTGCTGAGCGCCGCCGACGAGCCGCAGATGGCCTGGCGGCCTGCAGCGATCGCTACCCTGACGCTGACGTCCGGCTCTGGCGGCCTGCCGAAGGCGGCGGCGCATACCTTCCAGGCATGGCTGCTCAGCGCGGCGGGCGTTAATCAGCTGATGGATTTCAACGCGACGGAAAGCTGGCTGCTTTCGCTGCCGCTCTGTCACGTGTCCGGCCAGGGCATCGTCTGGCGCTGGCTGCTGGCCGGCGCCTGTCTGGTTTTACCGACCACAGAGCTGGCGCAGGCGCTTGATGAATGTAGCTTCGCTTCGCTGGTGCCCACGCAGCTGTGGCGTTTGCTCCAGCTGCCGCAGCGGCCTGCCGGACTGAAGGCGGTGCTGCTCGGCGGCGCGTTTATTGCGCCGGAGCTGGTGGCGCGCGCAGAAGCGGCGGGCATCCGCTGCTGGTGTGGTTACGGCATGACGGAAAGCGCCGCCACGGTTTGCGGCAAACGGGCCGATGGCAAACCGGGCGTCGGGCGTCCGCTGGCCGGGCGTGAAGTACGGCTGGTTGATAATGAAATCTGGATCCGTAGCGCCGCCTTAGCCAGCGGTTACTGGCGTAACGGCCAGCTGTGGCCCTTAACCGATGAAAACGGCTGGCTTGCTACGCGCGATGTGGGGCGCTGGCACGATGGTGAACTACAGGTGCTGGGCAGAAAAGATAATCTGTTTTTCAGCGGCGGCGAGGCGGTACAGCCGGAAGCCATTGAAAGCCTGCTGTTACAGCATCCCGCCGTGATGCAGGCAATTGTTCTGCCGCAGGCTGATGAGGAGTGGGGCGCCAGGCCGGTGGCGCTGCTGGCGCTGGCCGCTGGCTGGCAACTGGAAAGTATCGCCAGTTGGGCGCAGCCGCAGCTGGCTAACTTTCAGCGGCCGCACCGTTGGCTGTTGCTGCCGGAGGATCTTAACCAGGGCGGTATTAAGTTATCGCGCCAGCGGCTGGCGCAGTGGCTGCAGGCCGGTAAAGGAGAGTAAAACCAGCTGAAATATAGCCTGATGTGTCAGGGTATTCGCTTTGTTTACCGGTAAAGTCCCTGCCGACATAGCCAGGTCACCAGCAAGGTGAGCATCAGGTGCTTGATTAGCGGCGGATAAAAAAACAGGTGAAGCGGAACAGGCTATAGCATTTTTCAGGACGGTTAAATAGCGGAAATAAACAGGAACAGTGAGTGATAATATTAAATTAAATAGTTGCGGATGTTCCATAAAAATTTAAAAGAGTGACGCTCCGCTGGTTTGCAGGAATTAAAAGCCGTAGCCATACTTCATTGCGCCTGTTATTTAAAACCATCAAAAGGAATCAGCTAATGACGCAAGCTAATCTCAGTAATGTAATTATTCCTTCCGTTAAAAGTTTTTTATATGAAAGTAGTGATAATTATGATTTAACCCAGCTACAGGGGATTTTTATTAGTTCCCGGCAAGAGATCCCAGAGCTGACAGATAAGTTAAACGTGTTTATTCGAGAGTTTGCGGTTGTTACTGGCGTCCAGCTGTTATTAACTCACCAGCCTCCGTCTGATTTAAGCAACTATATACAAATTAATCTTGAGGGGAGCGTTACCGAAGCTTTCCATGATGAATATACTATTTCAGTCAGCGCGCAGGGAATTTCTCTTTCTGCGCCAACGATAGCTGGTATTTTTTATGCCACCCGCACCCTGTTGCAGTTTACTCAGCGCGGTAATGGTATCACTTATGGAACGCTACATGACTATGCGCAGGTAAGGGAGCGGGGACTGATGCTGGACGTAGCCAGAAAATATTTTCCGGTGGCGTGGATAAAGCAAATGATTGATCAGATGGCGGCCATTAAGATGAATGTATTGCAGTTACATTTGTCGGATAATCAGGGCTTCAGGTTAGAAACGTCAATTGATGAGCAAAAGTATGGCGTTAGTTTTGAAACGCCACAGGTACTGACTAAAAGTGATATTGCTGAGCTGATCCAGTATGCTCGCGTGCGCTGCATTGATATTATCCCGGATTTTGACAGCCCCGGACATATGGATAATATCATTAGTAAACTAAAGCAACATGATTTATTAAAATATGCCGGTATCTCAGCAAGTTTAATATTAAATAATAACCTCAACGTCAAAAGTTCCCTTGGCGTGCAGATCATGGCTGATATTATTGATGACTGGGCTGCCACCTTTGCCGGTTGCCGTGCTTTTCATATCGGTGGAGATGAGTATTTCGTTACTATCCCTGAATTTCAGCGCGTCTCGCATAATGATGCGGTCACCTATCTGAATCAGCGTGCAAATCAGGTTGTGGCTAAAGGAATGGAAGCGAGAATATGGAATGATGAAGTCTACCGCACCGGAGGCACGATCCAGCCTGATAAATCAACCGTAATCTATTACTGGTCATCAATGATCGGTTTTAATAATTTGAAACTGGATTCCTATGCGCCAGTAACAACATTAATTTCCAATGGTTATAACGTTTTGAATGTTAATCAGAACTACCTCTATTACTCGGAGGGAAACTATGCACCTAAACCACAAGAAATTTATAATGAGTGGACCCCAATGGTTTTTGCCGGAGATAGCGCTAATTTCAACGATCAGCAGGTAGTCAGTGATTTGACGCATGTGCTGGGCGCGATTTACTGCATCTGGTGCGATCAGGGCGATGCTCTTGATAACTCGCTGGTTTATCAGCAATCAAAACTGGCTCTGCGTGCAATGGCGGAAAAAAGCTGGGGGAAAGGATCAGATACCTTTGATTATGCCACCTTTACCTCATTATCCAATACCTGGGAACCGGTACAGGTAAGCTAAGTTTACTGCCAGCAAGGCTGGCGCATTATAAAACAGGGTGATGATCGCCTTGCATGATTCACGGTTCCGCTATCAGGCAACCAGCGTGTTGCCTGATATTTGTATTGTATTCACCGGCACGCCTTTCTACAGTAAAAGTCTTAACCACAGGAGGACGTGACGTGATTAGAGTGGAAATGCTCTCAACGGGCGATGAAGTGCTGCACGGTCAGATTATTGATACCAATGCTGCCTGGCTGGCGGACGTGCTGTTTCAGCAGGGGCTGCCGATGACCAGCCGTGCGACCGTAGGCGACAGCCTCTCCTCGCTGGTCGATGCGCTCACCGAGCGCAGCCGCATTGCCGATGTCCTGATCGTAAACGGCGGTCTGGGGCCGACCAGCGACGATCTGAGCGCGCAGGCGGCGGCCACCGCCTGCGGCGTTGAACTGGAGCTGCAGCCCGCCTGGCTGGAGAAAATCGAGGCCTTTTTCGCCAGCCGCGGACGTCCGATGGCGCCCGGCAATCGCAAGCAGGCGGAGATCCCGGCGGGCAGCGAACTCATTGATAACCCGGTCGGCACCGCCTGCGGCTTTGCGGTTACGCTGAATGATTGCTGGATTGTCTTTACGCCCGGCGTGCCGTCGGAGTTTAAAGTGATGGTGGAGCAGCAGATCCTGCCGCGCCTGAAGGCGCGCTTTACGCTGCCGGAGCCGCCGCTCTGCCTGCGCTTAACCACTTTTGGCCGCGGCGAGAGCGATCTGGCGGCGGAGCTGGAGCCGCTGGCGCTGCCGGACGGCGTGGTGATGGGCTACCGTTCTTCGATGCCGATCATTGAAATCAAACTGACCGGTCCGGCGGAACAGAAGGTGGCGATGGAGCAGGTCTGGCAGCAGGTGCGTTTACAGCTGGCGGAATGCACGCTGTTTGAAGGTACGCAGGGGCTACCGGCGCTGCTGGCGCAGCAGCTGCGCGCGCGTCAGCTGACCTTAACCGTCAGCGAGCAGTTCACCGCCGGGCTGGTGCAGTGGCAGCTGGCGTCGGGCGATGCGCCGTGTCGCGCAGGCGAGGTGCTGACCGCAGATAACCGGACGCTGGATGAGCTGGCCCGGCACGCGCAACAACGGGCGCAGGCGCAGCAGGCTTCGCTGGCGCTGGCGATCGGTGCGTTGCAGGATGAACAGTTAAGCTTTGCGCTGTATACGCCGGAAGGCACCTTTGGCCAGCAGGTGAAATTCAATAACCCGCGTCACACCCGCCAAACGCGGCAGGAGCTGGTGGCGATGATGGCGTTGAATATGCTGCGCCGCTGGCTGCACGGCATGGACGTTTCCGTCGGTCACGGCTGGGTGGATGTGGTGGAAACCCTGAAGGCATAAAATGCCAAAGCCCAACGAGAAGTTGGGCTTTGGCGTGATAACGACCGTTTTGTTACTACAGCTCAATCTCAATATCACCGTTGGCTTTACAGCAGCAGGGCAGAATCTCACCCTGCTGAATAAAGGCTAACGGCTGTCCGGCATAGCTGACTTCGCCCTTAATCAGGCGCGTGCGGCAGGAGCCGCAATAGCCCGCACGACACTGATATTCCACGCAGATATTATGCGCTTCCAGCGCCGCCAGCAGGGAAGGATGCTCGTCGGTACATTCAAGCTGCGCGCCGGAAACGCACAGCTTTATTCGCTGGCCGGCCATGATTACAGCTGGAAATCGTCGAAATCGTTTTCGCCCACTTCGGCGTCAATCTGACCCACCAGGTAAGAGCTGACTTCCACTTCCTGCGGCGCCACCTGCACGTTGTCCGAAACCAGCCAGGCGTTGATCCACGGAATCGGGTTCGAGCGCGTCTGGAACGGCAGATCCAGCCCAACCGCCTGCATACGGATATTGGTAATATATTCAATGTACTGGCAGAGAATATCTTTGTTCAGGCCGATCATCGAGCCGTCGCGGAACAGATATTCCGCCCACTCTTTTTCCTGCACCGCTGCCAGTTTAAACAGCTCGTAGCACTCCTGACGGCACTCCTGCGCAATCTCAGCCATTTCCGGGTCATCTTCGCCGCTGCGCATCAGGTTCAGCATATGCTGGGTGCCGGTCAGGTGCAGCGCTTCATCACGCGCAATCAGGCGGATGATTTTCGCGTTGCCTTCCATCAGCTCGCGCTCGGCAAAGGCGAAGGAGCAGGCGAAGCTGACATAGAAGCGAATCGCTTCCAGCGCGTTAACGCTCATCAGGCAGAGGTAAAGCTGCTTTTTCAGCGCGCGCAGATTCACGGTAACGGTTTTGCCGTTCACCTGGTGCGTGCCTTCACCCAGCAGATGCCAGTAGCTGGTCATCTCGATCAAATCGTCGTAATAGCCGGAAATATCGCTGGCGCGCTTCAGGATCTGCTCGTTGGTCACGATGTCATCGAACACGATCGCCGGATCGTTGACGATATTACGAATAATATGCGTGTAGGAGCGGGAGTGGATGGTTTCAGAGAAGGCCCAGGTTTCCACCCAGGTTTCCAGTTCCGGGATAGAGATCAGCGGCAGCAGCGCCACGTTCGGGCTGCGGCCCTGAATGGAATCCAGCAGCGTCTGATACTTCAGGTTGCTGATAAAGATATGCTTTTCGTGATCCGGCAGCGCCTGGAAATCGATGCGATCGCGTGAAACGTCAACCTCTTCCGGGCGCCAGAAGAAGGAGAGCTGCTTCTCAATCAGCTTTTCAAAAATGTCATATTTCTGCTGATCGTAACGCGCCACGTTAACCGACTGGCCGAAAAACATCGGCTCCAGCAGCTGATCGTTTTTATTCTGAGAAAAAGTGGTGTAAGCCATAGTTGATTCCACATGCTAACGGAGGCTGGCCTTGCCGCAGAGGGCGAGGCGCTGACAGCCGTTGTGACCGCGCATCGCGCGGCCTGCCATGTTGCGGACAGGCCATGCGGCCTGCCCAAAAGAAGCGTCGTGGCCGGATGTGTCCGGCCAGACCCGATTAAATCTTACAGGCGCCGCTTTCGCAGCCGTCATCCTGAATGGATGGCGCCAGATCGTCCTGCGCATCTTCCGCACCGTCGCGGGTGTTTTGGTAATAGAGCGTTTTCACGCCGAATTTATAGGCGGTGAGCAGATCTTTCAGCAGCTGTTTCATCGGCACTTTGTTATTAGCAAAGCGCGACGGATCGTAGTTGGTGTTGGCGGAGATCGCCTGATCGATAAACTTCTGCATCACGCCGACCAGTTGCAGATAGCCGTCGTTGCCCGGCATTTCCCACAGCAGCTCGTAGTTCTCCTTCAGATGCTCATACTCTGGCACCACCTGGCGCAGAATACCGTCTTTCGACGCTTTAATACTGATATGACCGCGCGGCGGCTCAATGCCGTTGGTGGCGTTAGAGATCTGTGATGAGGTCTCAGACGGCATCAGCGCGGAGAGCGTGGAGTTACGCAGGCCGTGGGTTTTGATCTCTGCGCGCAGCGTATCCCAGTCGAGGTGCAGCGGCTCGTTGCAGATCGCATCCAGATCTTTCTTGTAGGTGTCGATCGGCATTATGCCCTGCGCATAGGTGGTTTCGTTGAACCACGGGCAGGCGCCTTGCTCTTTCGCCAGCTCATTAGAGGCTTTCAGCAGGTAATACTGAATCGCTTCGAAGGTCTGGTGCGTCAGGTTGTTGGCGCTGCCGTCGGAGTAGCGCACGCCGTGCTTCGCCAGATAGTAAGCG
>Ga0209463_1001068_pt1 | contig 17671 bp, 20 predicted proteins | sample AgamicMgSfrz_FD_187169 | JGI IMG/M metagenome (GOLD analysis project Ga0209463, IMG submission 187169) | Agave microbial communities from Guanajuato, Mexico - Mg.Sf.rz (SPAdes) (version 2) | ecosystem: Host-associated > Plants > Phyllosphere > Phylloplane/Leaf | place: Guanajuato, Mexico... | reverse complement strand
TCACTATTTTGGCATACAACCTGTCGCTAGAATAATTAAGTATTTGCAAGAAGGGACAGCAACTCATAAAAGCGATGCTATCAGAACTATTAGTTACTGGTTACGAGGTTTAGATGTAAGAACAGCCGAAGAAGAAATCATTACAATTAGCATTGCTCTTCCTTTTTTAATTGAACAATTTCCTTTAGAAAGTCTACAAAACCGAATATCAATTACTGCATCATTTTATTTTTTGGTTAAAACACACGCTATTTTGGACGAACTAATTGTTGAACAAATAAACGAGCTTGCTAATAATGAAGAAGACTCTTTCCTCAGGAAAAAACTAAAGAGAGCTATATCTTGGAACGACTATAGCAAATCATTTATAAGTACTATGAATTGCAAAGCGGTATATATTAATTACACAAAAGAAGAAGTTTTAAATAAAATAAAGGATCTAGAAGTGTATAAATCACCGTTACACTACAAACCAAGACGACAAACAAAAGTTAGCGAAAACGATATACAGTGTGTATATTTTCTTCAAGAAAAAGATAATGGCTATGTCAAAATAGGGAAAACTAAAAATCTCAAAACTAAAACTTTTTTCCCTTATTTAATGCCATTCAAATGGGAAGTTATTCACACTATTGAAAGCTCTAATATCAATTCTCTGGAAAAATACTTTCACCGACTTTATAGACATAAATGTATTAACGGAGAATGGTTCAACTTAAATGAACAAGATATCTTAGATATAAAAACATTCGATTTAAGAACCAAAAAACTTCAATCTAAAACTAAAAAAGGATGACCAGAAAGATAGCGGTCATCCTTTTTAATATTCAATTGAAAACTACTTTTTCTTTATTAAATGATTTCGATCATCCGCTTGAGGGGGCTCTTCTAACCAACCATTTTTTATCATAATATTTGCTCCATCTTCAGCATATAAAGCAATTTCCGGAATTAAAGATGCATATTTTATCCCCAGGTCTCTTCTTGGACTAGCGGACATAGAGGTTCCATAGTTCCCAATGCCTGCCGCAATCATTGCCGAGATATGAAACATCATCAACTTGTCTGAAAATACAGGGGAAGTTGAATCGGTAACCGCGTTGTCCCAATTCATAGGAGCAGGAAGGTCTTCTTTTTTTAATATATCACTAAATATATCAATATGTTTCTGAGCTATTTGTTTCCCTCTTAGAAAGTACTGCTTAACGTCTTTATTTTTAGACGTTTGAGCAAAACCAATAATTAGCGCTTTCCCAACAGCATTTGTTTGAATGTTATTAAATAGCACCATAATCTCTTGAGCTGTCAGTGGGCGAATATCTCCTATAAATCCAGCGAGAAAACTCTGCTTCTCAACATAGTCCACCTTATCAGGATTCGATATATAAGGGGGTTTTACATACGTCCCTTGTTTCAACATTAACTTTGTTGTTAGATCTTGTAATATAACTGCTTCTTTAAGAACACTTTTAAAAAACACAATTACATCATCCCTTGTCGCAACTCCAATAGCAACACTCGCCGCAGCCATACCTAATATAGACATATACCTTAAGTACATCAAAGCAAAGGTATCAGAAAATAATCTTGGAGCACTTTCTCTAACATCTAACTTGGTAAAACCTATTGGAACGGGGAATTTTTCTTGTTTAAATAATTTATTTAATGTGACTATATTTCGTTTTGCATCATTTAGAGAAGTTTCAATAATAGGTTGTATTTCTTCATCCTCAACCTTATTCAAAAAATGACCTACGACACATATAGTAACCTTATCATTTATGTATTGCGCCCATAATACCGCCATTTCAGCAGACGTTAAAGGAATCCTATTTTTATCGTCCATAGAGAAAATACACCTACTTTTCAGATATATGCTTTTAGCATTCCATAATTCACATAAATTATTAAATGTTAAATTCCAAAAAAAAATTAAGAAATTCATTCTCAAAAAAAATATTTTTAAACAAAATGTACAAATCCCAACTATACTTTGCTTAATAATTAACATTAACGGAGGTATGAGTAATGCAAACACAAACTACTTTAGAAGATTTTATGCAACCCGAGGAAACATTAAGAGAACGTCTAAAAGCACTAGCCTATAAAGATCAACCGCTTCATTTTATAAATGACTTGGGGCAGCAATTAAAGTTTTTCTATACAGCTGATGGTTCTTTAGACAAGAAGAAATTTTATTATATAACTTGTATATCTGAATTTGACATAACTCATCATAAGGATCTTTACGCCTTTTGTGGGACAATATCTACATTAAATCTAGACTGGCTCGAAAAGGTATATAATAAATTTATGGCAGGAGAATATAAACCTAACTATGATTTTCAAGTAAATATGTCACTTCCAAAGAATAAAAATTACGTACAAAAAAACGTATAAAAACAACAAAAGTTCGCTTATTATAAGCGAACTTTTTAACTATTCGTTTCTCAGTGCATCAATTGGCTTTAGCTTTGCTGCTCGATTTGCTGGTAAAATGCCAAACACAACCCCAATTAGCATAGAGAATAAGAAAGAAGATATGACCACTGCAGGGGCCACATACGGCTCAACATCCATTAAATTAGATATACCATATGTTCCACCAATTCCAATAAGAATACCTATAATCCCCCCAATTGTTGTTAATACAACTGATTCTATTAAGAAGAGACTTATAATATCTTTCCGTTTGGCCCCTATAGCCTTCCTAATACCAATTTCCTTTGTTCTTTCAGTCACAGACACAAGCATAATATTCATTATTCCAATACCACCTACTAACAAGGAGATACCTGAAATACCCGCTAATAATAACGACATTGTTTGCGTAACTGTATCCATCGTGTCCAATAAATCCTGTTGATTTAATATACTATAGCTATTTGTATCATTCTTAAATTTTGATTTCAGCGTTCTATCTATTGTTGAAATAGCTAAATCTACATCTTCCGCACTACTAGCCTGAATATTAATTACCTTAACACCGGATGTAAAGAGTAATCTTTCGGAAGTGCTAATAGGTATTAATATCTTATCATCGTAAGAACTTAATAGAGACTCCCCTTTTTCTTCAAGAAGCCCAACAACAGTAAAAGGCAATCCATTTAAAGAGAGTTGTTTCCCTATAGGATTTTCTTTTCCGAAGAATGTATTAGCCGCTTCTGAACCCATTAATACAACTTTTTGTCTCGTATCTACATCAATAGGCATTATGTATCTTCCAGATTGAATATGAAAGTTTTGAACACCTTCATAGTTAGGCGTTATACCATCAATATCGACTGTTTCTTTTTTGTTATTATGTTTTGCTTCTACGCTACCGCTTATGACAGGAGAAACCTTCCCAATACCTTCTTTACCTTCCCAATCTAACGCTTCTTCGTAATTAATTGAAGTTGTAGTTCCTCTACCTACAATTCCTACAGTAATTAAATTGGACCCTAAATCCTTTACTTCATCTGTAATCATCTTCGTAGAACTTTGAGCAATAGAAATAAGGGTGATAACAGATGAAATACCAATAATTATTCCTAGCATTGTAAGGAAGGAACGTAACTTATGTGACTTCAAGTTTTTCATTGCCATTTTTATAGCTGTAAGACCATTCATTTCTTACCACCTACTTTAACACTTGCTAACTTCCCATCTTTTATTTGAACTACCCTTTTAGCTTGGTTAGCTACCTCTAGATCGTGAGTGATAATAATAATAGTGTGGCCTTGCTTATTTAATTCTTTAAGTAGTTCCATAATAGCCTTGCTGGTTTTTGAATCTAACGCACCAGTGGGCTCATCTGCAAGAAGTATTGGAGGGTTTCCTGCTAATGCTCTCGCTATAGCTACACGTTGTTGTTGGCCACCAGATAATTTTGTAGGAAGATGATGAACTCTTTCTCCCAGACCAACTTTTTTTAATGACTCTGTTGCTACTTTCCTCCTCTCCCCTTGTTTTACCCCTCTATAAATTAGCGGCAGTTCTACGTTTTCAATAGCGGACAATTTTGTTAGAAGATTAAAGTTTTGAAAGATAAAACCTATTTTTTGATTGCGAATTGTTGAGAGTTCATTCTCTTTGGCTTTTTCAATTGTTATACCATCCAAGATGTATTTTCCACTAGTAGGAATATCTAAGCATCCTAGAATGTTCATTAATGTTGATTTTCCAGAACCGGAAGGACCAACAATAGCCAAAAATTCTCCCTTTTCTATTTCTAACGAAACGTTATCTAAAGCATTCACAACTTCATCTCCAACTGTATACTGCTTATTAATTTTTGTTAAAGAAATAAGCATAATTAGTCCCTCCCTTGTGTTCCCTTAGATGAACCTAACGATTTAGCTTTTTCACCGTTACCACCGAAGATAGGGTTTACAGTCTGAGTAGAAGTCACAGGGAGAACCACTTCATCGCCTTCTTTTATTCCACTTACAACCTCAATGTAATTTTCATTATTCAACCCCGTATTTACTTGAACTTCTTTTGTTCCTTTATCTATTTCTACAGTAACAACCTTTTTACCATCCTTCGTTTTTACCGCTTCTACTGGAACTAGAAGAGTATTCTGTTGCTTAGAAACAACAATTTTTGCATTTGCCGTCATTCCAGCCTTTAACTCTTTCGGATCCTTTATAGATACTTCTACGTCAAACGTAGATACACCGTTAGTTGTCTTACCCTGACTGGCAATCTTTATAACTTCCCCTTCAAACTTTTCTCCAGGGTATGCACCTGCAGTAATTTCAACTTTTTGCCCAATTTTCACTTTAGGAATATCTAATTCATCAATAGCTAATGCCAATTTAAACTCTGAATAATTTGTAATAGTCCCAAGTACCGAATTTATACTAATTGTGCTGCCTACGGCGGTTTCTTCCGCTACTGTTACTTCACCATCAAAAGGTGCATAGATTGAAGCTGGAACTTCTTGCTTTTCTTTAAGAACTTCTATACTTTTTTTAGTACCTTTTATATCTAATTCTTGTTTCTCGATTTGATTCTCCAAATCCTGATTTGAAGTCATTTGAATAACATTGTCTCCAGAAGCAACCCATTCTCCAGTATTCACATTTATTGCTGATACCTCACCAGATGCTTTCGCTTTTACCTCCTTTACTTCTCCTTCTTTATCAATTGCAGCCACCGTTTGCCCCGCTTGCACACTATCTCCCATAGATACAAAAATATCTTTAACTGTTCCATCATAAGACGCTGAGACCGACAAGTTTGCGTTATTTTTCTTTAGCAAATTCTCTAACACCTTTAAATCTATCTTTTGCTTTTCTAAACTAGCTTCTTGTTGAGCTAGTTCTTGCCCAAAGTCATCACCTTCAAAAGTAACTAATAAATCTCCCTTTTTAACTACCTTTTGATCCTCAAGAAAATTCTCTTTAATTTTCCCACTAGCTGAAGGGACAATTTTATCTACTGTAGTAGCCTCCACTACACCGTTAGCCGTTATATTAACCTGTATATCACCTTTAGAAGCAACAATTGTATGCTCTTGTTTAACAACTTCATCATTATTTAAACTGTTATATCCTACAACTACTACGCCACCAGCAATTAATACTGAAGCCGATATAATAACTGTTTTTTTTCTCAAATAAAACACTCCCTCAAAACAAAAAAAGGATCTATCTCAACGTCAATTTATCTTTCTAATCTTTATACGCTTGTTTCCTAATTCCTGAATTTGAGTGTTTTTAATATAGTTCCAAAGAATACAGATGATTTGTTTAACTAACGCATTCCCTTTCCATTAACTAACTTCTGATACAAAAAAAGAAAGTATTATCCAGCATAAGGATATACTCTTTTATTTTTTTGCTTAATTTAAAAAATACGTTATTTTTTTTACGATTTTACTTTCAAGTAATTTATAATATGTTACACAACTAATTAATTTAAAAATATAAGAAGCTTATTGTATGTAAATATAAGGATTTAAATATCTAATCTTTTTCTTATACTTCATACATTATCCAACAAGGTATATAGCACAAGGAGAGTAATTATGAACTACGAGATTATTTATAACAGACAATTTATTGTTGTTGGAGACAGGTATATCCCCTTATTTCAACACGGAAACAGCGGCCAGTTCAAATTAACCTTAAAAGGTAAGAAAACACCCGTAAAAACGTGGAGTGTATTTAATAAAGACAAAACTAACAAGATCTTATTTTCTAAACAGGAAATCCTTGAATTAGCAGAGTCATATAGCAGCTATGAGTTCTATCGCACAAGAAACTCTTCTTTTAAGGAAGGCGAGTTCGAAAGATGGTTTGTTAATGGCACAAATACAGCCAAACCTATTGAGTACTTTACAGAACACGATAATACAATGGTTATTGTTGAAGTAGGTTCTAATAGCGAAAAAGAGCATTCTATTACTTCAACAATTGAACTTTTAGAAACCCTAGATAAAATTAAAAATAAAAGCGTAATAGTTGAAGACAACATAGCTCAATTAAACTTTCGTTTTAATGAGCAAAATTTAAGCTTACCAAGACAAAAGCGCAACCGTAACGAGTATAAAGAATACCCTTTTTATTTCGTCTTATCTTCTAATGAAGGTTATTACATTAGAAAATTAAATACAAAATGTTTATGCTCAAAAGACAAGAGCAAACATTCTGTAGCAAGGAAATTCAAAACCGAAAAAGAAGCCGAGAAGTACTTAGGGCAATATAAAATCGTAAGAGAGAAATTTACTATAGAGAAGGTAGACGAGCCGGTTCTTCTTTAAACTAAACATCTGGAGGCTATTACATATAATGCGCTTTAATGATCAATGGTGTGATTTGTGCAGAGACAAGATGAAAGCAGTAGGAGTTTTATACGGAGAAAGAAAAATAGAAATTGGTATTTGTGAACATTGTTATTCACTCTGTTCTGAATGTGCACCTTATGAAGAAAAGAAGAGCTAATAAATTGGCTCTTCTTTTATTTTTGTTTCAAAAAAATAGTTATATTCCGGTCAATTTTTTTAAAAATGTATGTTTTAATTAGAACCGGTTTTCTCAGATTAATCTTGTTTTTTGCTATTGTTAAAATCGCTTCATCTGTCACTTTTGCCTTATTTGGCGTACTACTTGTTGTCACATTAGTTATTGTCTTCTTAGAAATAGATGAGGAATTAGACTCTTCTTACACCAAAACAAATACCGATAAAACCAATAATATCTTTTTGATCTGTGTTTCTCTTTTTATACTTTTTCTATTTCTAACTGTTTTCCGAAAGTAATACATAGCAAAACAAGTACTAAAGATGGAAAAATATATTTATGCTATTTAATGAAAAACGCCTATTCTCAATATAAAAAAAGGAAAAGCTAGTTAACTAACTTTTCCTTTACGTTTATTTATAAATAATATGCCTGCTAACGCAGCAACAACTAAGCCAAAAATTGTATATAGACCTGTCCTATCTTTCTTTTCAGCCTCTTCTTTTAAGCTTTTTTCATTTGCTTTATCAGCCGCTAATTGTTGTTGATTTTCTGTTTTCAATTCATTTACATCTTTTTTTAAGTCTGAATTTACTTTTACATCTTCAGGTATAGAATTTACTTCTTTATAATCTTTTACATTATCCATTTCTACTTCTTTGCCATTCTCAACGTTCGCATAAACAGGTTGACCATTCGGTTGAGTGAACTTGTATATTAAATATGCGCCAAGAGCGGTGTATAAGAACTTTGACTTATTTGGCACCGGCCCAGTATATCGATGTTTTCTCTTATAATCGTAGTCAGATGAATCTTTTGATAAGTTATTAGTGCTATTGGTATTATTGTGATTAGTAATAGTTTTATTTTGTGAATTAGTAGTAGCTTTTTTCGTCTCAGTTGTTTCCGTTTTATTTTGGTTTTTCGTATCAGGCTTAGTAAGCGAGACTTTACCAGTATCTTTTTTAGCTTCTGAATTACTTGATTGTGTATTAGTAGTAGTTTTTTTAGTTGTGTCTGAAGTAGAAGGCTTATAACTTTTTACTCCTGATTTATAACTACTTCCGCTACTTTTGGGACTAGAACTTGAACTCGTGTTTGGTTTAGAACTAGAACTTGAAGAACTAGAACTATAACTAGACCTGGAACTGTAACTAGACCTAGAACTTGAACTGTATCCTCCTCTACTACTAGAGCTAAAAGCCTGTGCGACCTGTATATTTGTTGATAACACAAAGATAGATGATAAAACAATTAGCATTACTTTTTTCATTTGAAGTCCCCTTTTTCCATTGCTTTTTCTCTTTAGATAGCATCACTTTAAAAATTTTATGTAACAAATAACATAATTCCCTTATTTTATATATATACGTGCAAGACATAAAAAAGTTTCAATTGAACCCTTATAAAAGCCTATTTTAATAGGATAGTCCGCTTGTTCGTTTCAATTTTTGTTTAACTAATAGGCTAACAGGTTCAGGAAAGTCATTCAAAACCTTTTTACCATACTTTATTTTCTTTTCATTGATTTTCATTTGTAGCTCTCTTATTTCACAATCATTTGTAAAAACACACTTAAAACCATCCTTTTCCATTAGATCAAATTCAATTTGTAACCACTTTGCAATCCACGTTGCTTGAACCTCTACCTTTTCATTCGACTGCACTTCAATTTCTGAAAAAAACATTTCACCTTGCATTTAAAATTCCTCCTTAAATCTCTATTCATTCTCTGACATTATAGAGGCCTTTTTTTACAACATAACGAAATTCCTTAAATTGTTTTTCACTTTTTCTTTCTTTTTTAACAATTATCATTAAACTGCTACGCAGGAGGTGATACACTATGAAAAAATATCTATTAGGTGTTGCTACCGGTGTAGCTGCAGCTGTATTAGCAGTTAAATACAAGCAAGAAATTAATGCTTATTGCGATTCTTTGTTAGCTAAATGCGAACTAGAAGAAAAATGTAAGTTTTGTTTTTGCAAAAAATAAAAAAGAAGAGGACACGAACCCTCTTCTTTTTTGCGCACTATTTAGTTTGCGAACCGAACGTTTTATGCCATTCGTTATCTTCTAATATCTCACCATTCTCAGCAACATATCCTACAATGAGTTGCCCACTTTTTATCTTTAAATCCTTTTCCAGATAAGAAACCATTTCTTTAAACTGTCTATTATCCGTAGGCTTCTTTTTGCGAGGAAGCGACACACGAACTGTTACATACACATCACGGTTTTTATAAGAACCTACAGTCGATGGGGAAAGGCGTAGCTTTTCACCTATCTCATCATCATAATATGCAAGTACATCCGCTTTCTTTCCAAGCTTTTTATGAACATAAGGAAGTGTATCTTTTCTAACGTCATCAGACCATTTTTGCGAAACATAAGTATCTACTAATCTATTAGTTTCCTCGCTACGGTAAATAACAAATTGCGTCCCTGTCTTTTTGTCCTCCGCTTTAGCAGCATAATCATAATTCATATTGCCCATATTGTCATAAACCGTCCCAATAAGATGAACAGAACTACCAAAATGTTCACTGATATAACTCTTTGCTTCTTTTTGGATTTCTTCCGTTTTCGTCTTACTTGGTTTCATACCCAAATTATAAATAACTACTATAATTACAATAACTCCAAGAATAACACTTACAGATATAATGCCAAAACGCAGCATATTAGATTTATGTTTAGCCAAATTATTTGTCCCTCTTTTCTTTTTATTAAGCCCCAAAATTAAACATCTCTGGATATTTTAACATAAAACACATTTTAGTGATTTAGTTTGTTGACTTAACTCGATATTTTAGTGCACGCAACCACTTAAAAGAGTTACTATGTATGTAAACATAGAAAAGAGGAAGATTACTTATGACTAATACACCTTATAGATGCCCACAATGTAACGAAATAGTAGAGCTAAAAGAATACATAAACATCTGCAAATGCGGTGCAATAATCAAAGTCCTAAAATAACTGCAAAAAAAGAAGTCTTCAACTACGCATATTTTATGCCTGTTGAAGACTTCTTTTTTTATAATTGATAATATTCCTTATATGCTGCGATCCAATTATCTTTACTTTGTTCTATCTCATTACGGCTTACTATCGCTTCTTGATTTAGTTGTTCTAAGTTCATTTCACCTATTCCGTGATATTCTAAATATTCTTTTACCCACTGGCTTACAGGCAATTCTTTACTTTCTTTCATTTTAACTTCTGACATAAAATTAACACTCCAATTTTGTTTGTTACTATTAGCATAAGCAACAATTATAATATTATCCGCCAACTTTTTCATTAAATGCTACTTATTAGAGCGTTTTCAATGAGCTGTCAGAATTATTTTTCATTTAGTGTCCCTATTTAATTCACGTTATTTTTAACATATAATGTGTAAGCATTATTGAAAAACGTAACTCAACAAATGGGTACGCATTACTTGGAGGATTACTTACATATGGATGATATCTTAAAACTAAAGAATAAAAATATCGTAGTTATGGGCGTAGCAAACGAGCGCAGTTTAGCCTGGGGAGTTGCAAAATCCCTATATGAAACCGGAGCAAATGTTATTTATACATATAGATCAGATCGTTCACTAAAAAAACTAACAGACATTATCAATAAAAATGACTTACCACAACCTCTTGTTGTACAGTGTGATGCTAATGATGACGCTAGCATTAAAGAAGCGTTTCAACGAATTGGTGAATCAGTTGGTGTTATTCACGGTATCGTACACTCTCTAGCAAGTTCTAAGAAAGAAGATCTTCGAGGAGACTTTATTAATACTTCTAGAGAAGGTTATGCATTCGCTCAAGATACAAGCGCGTACTCTCTTATCGCCGTAGCAAGAGAAGCTAAACCTTATATGGCAGAAGGTGGCTCTATTGTTACTATGAGCTATCTAGGAGCTGAGAGAGCGGTCCCAGGGTACAATGTAATGGGCGTTGCAAAAGCAGCCTTAGAATCAAGCGTGAAATACTTATCACTTGACCTTGGAAAAGATAACATTCGAGTTAATGCTATTTCTGCCGGAGCGGTTAAAACAGTATCAGCAAAAGGTGTAGGTTCCTTCAACGAAATTCTTCACAAAATCGAAGAAGAAGCTCCACTAAAAAAGAATGTTACTAAAGAAGAAGTTGGAGATATGAGTGTTGCTATGCTTAGTCACCTCTCTCGTGGTGTTACTGGCGAAGTAGTATATGTGGATTCAGGCTTTAACATTTTAGGTTAATTCTAAGACCAAAAGAGCGGCTTAACACTAATTATGCTAAGCCGCTCTTTTTTATTAGGACGCAGTATATTTCTGCAGTTCCTCGATTATTTGTTTTGCCTCTTCCTTATTAATAATTAAGTAGGAAAGCTGTGCTTCGCCAGCTATATATTCATTAGATTCTCCTCGAACTAATAGTGACTTTTTAATGGCGAATTCTTTCTTAAATTCGTTTACACCAAACTCAATAATACTTTTCATTTCTTTCTTCTTCGGAACGTCCATTTTAGCTATGGACTCTATATTTGAGAACCACTCAACATCTTTTAAATTGCTATCGTTTTCTTCTTTTTCCTTAGCAAAAAGGTTGAAGTGTTCTAGTAATTCTTCCTCATTTTTATATACCTGACCATCGCTTGTAATAACACCATTGTATTCTTCCATATCCATTATATTGTGAACGCGGTTATGAACGAAATCCAATAAGCTATCAGTATCTTCAAGCATCACTCTCACGCTATTACCGTCACCTTCACCCACAAGCTCAAAATAAAAATATTCTTCAACCTGGTTATACTCAATCTCAAACTCGGTTAGAGTAGTTGTGTCAGACCCTTCCCTCTGAATAGCTTCTACCAGTGTAAAAGAAATTCTAGGTGACTTATCATAATACAAGACGTTAAAAGTTAGAATACCGTTAGCAATTAACTCATCCAAAAAGTCACATCTTCCACACAATAGATCCTCTAATTCAACAACAATTCTATCAAACCAACTCTCCATTTTTAGCACCCCTTGTTATTAAAGCTTAGTAGTCACCATTATTAACAGAATATTCCACAAGCATACTACCACCGAGCATTCCGGCAAATTCATTAAAGGTTTTTTATTTTTTTCTACTAAACATTTAAAAGCACTTAAGTGGTCAGACCACTCAAAAAGGAGTAACCCAATGTTAAAAAATATCTTCACAAAAAATAAACTGATAACACAAACACAAGAAGTAAAATCAAAAATTATTGATAACGTTCCCAAAGGCTTATTTGGTAAATGTTCTTCTTGTAACAATATTACCTACACAAAAGAATTAAAGAATAATTTATTTGTATGTCCTACTTGTGGTCACCATATGCCCATCTCTGCTAAAGACCGCATTGAATTCCTTATAGATGCTGGTACTTTTATTGAATATGATAAAAAACTTTCTTCTAATAACCCGCTGAATTTCGAAGGTTATAAAGATAAACTTAAACAAGATATGAAAAAAACAAAGATGAATGATGCAGTTATGACAGGCGAAGGAAAAATCAACGATTTACCCGTTATTGTTGGTGTTATGGATTCTAACTTCCGTATGGGGAGTATGGGATCTGTAGTAGGTGAAAAAATTACTCGTGCTATCGAAAAAGCTATCGAAAAGAAGGTTCCTTTCATCCTATTCTCCGCTTCTGGTGGCGCTCGAATGCAAGAAGGAGTTCTCAGTTTAATGCAGATGGCTAAAACTAGTGCAGCGCTTGAAAAAATGAACAAAGAAGGATTATTATTCATTTCTTATCTCACTCACCCTACTACCGGTGGTGTATCCGCTAGTTTCGCTTCATTAGGTGATATTAATATTTCAGAACCAAAAGCTTTAATTGGTTTTGCTGGTAGAAGAATAATTGAACAAACAATTAGACAGGAACTTCCTGATGATTTCCAAACCGCTGAATTCCTACTAAAAAACGGTCAGCTTGATATGATTGTTCCCCGTAAAGAAATGAAAGACAATTTAACTACAATTCTTAAAATCCATTCTCTATAAGGAGTAACTGCTTTGACTAAAGAAACTAATGTTATTGAAGAACTAGAACAGTTAGAACTTAAAATCGATGAATTAAAGAAGTTTTCTACAGAACAAAATATTGATTTATCAAATGATATTTCTTCTCTACAAACAAAATTTGAAGCCCTTCAAAAAACCGCCCACGAGCGTATTACCCCTTGGGAGAGAGTAAAACTTGCTCGTCATATTGAACGCCCCACTTCCCTTGATTATATCCGCTATTTGTTCAATGACTTTATAGAACTACACGGTGATCGCCTATACGGTGATGACGAAGCTATTGTTAGTGGTATTGCATTATTCCAAGACAAACCCGTAACAGTTATTGGACACCAAAAAGGTAAAACAACTAAGGAAAATTTACAACGTAACTTCGGTATGCCTCACCCTGAAGGTTATCGAAAGGCTTTACGTTTAATGCAACAAGCTAATAAATTTAATCGCCCTATTATCTGTTTTATTAATACAGCAGGAGCATACCCTGGGAAAGAAGCGGAAGAGCGCGGTCAATCGGAAGCAATTGCTCGCAACTTACGCGAAATGGCCGGATTTACTGTTCCTATTATTTGTATTGTTATTGGTGAAGGCGGTAGCGGTGGTGCACTCGCACTAGGTGTTGGAAATCACATCTTTATGTTAGAGAATACATACTATAGTGTTATCTCACCAGAAGGAGCCGCTTCATTACTTTGGAAGGACTCTTCTAAAGCTCAGACAGCGGCTGAGACAATGAAAATCACTCCTCCTGACCTATTAGAACTAGGAGCTATTGACGGAATTATCCCAGAGGTTTTAGGCGGTGCTCATAAGAACATCCCTCTTCAAGCAGAATACATACGAAACCAGCTAGAAAAATCATTTGCTGAGCTCTCTAAATTAGGCAAAGAGGAACTTATTGATCATAGATATGATAAATTCCGTGTGATGGGTAGTTTTATATAATTGAAAAGAACCTTATTAACTCACTTAGCTGCAGTTATATAAGGTTCTTTTTTATGCACTCTTTTCATCGCTTATTATTTGCTATAATATTAGCATTACAACATTTAAACAAAATACTTTACTACATATATTTTTTGGGAAAAACTAATGATACGGAGTGTACTTTGATGTCTGAATTCCAATACGAAGGCGAATGTCACGGTTGTTTTATGATAAAAAAAGTTAATCATATCCCCTTTTGCGAATCTTGTAATAGCAAGATGAAGAGAGACTTAGTTAGACAACGGAGCTATGACTACTCTGAACTAACCGCTCACCTCTCAAGCAAAGAAGCAAAAGAGAATGTTAGAAAAAATATTATTTCTATGCACGGCCCAAAGCTTGAAATAGTCATAGACGAAAAGTATGAACCTTCTAATTAAAAACAAAAGAAAAAAATCCCCTTCTAAAAAAAACATTAATAACTCTTGGAAACAAGGGTTATTTTTTTCTATTCCACCTTTTCTTTTCAAGTAACATAATTATTTTTAATTATTTTTACATATCTTCTCATTTCAGATTATGATACTCTTACTTTCTTTTAATACGAGGTGATGTTTTAGTGTCAAATCAATTACATACTTTTCTAAACCAACAAGTAGCAAACTTCGCTGTTTTAACAGAGAAGCTTCACCACTTTCATTATTATGTGAATGGATCTAGTTTCTTTACATTACATAATGAATTACGTGAAGAGTTTAAGTATTCTTTTGAGAGAGTAGATGACTTTTCAGAACGTCTACTAATGGTAGGTGGAAAACCAATTACATCTTTAAAAGAATATTTAGAACACACAACACTTGTTGAAAATCAAAAAGAGTTTAAAGATGCTCAGAGTATGTTAGAAACCGTCATCAAAGATTATACTCAATTAGTTTCTGAGTTAAAGACAGGTATTGAATTAGCTGATGCTGCTAATGACCCTGTAAGCGAAGATTTCTTCATTGGCATCATTACTTACTTTGAAGACCGCATATGGCAATTCAAATCGTTTTTAGGTAAATAAGAGCTCAGGCTCTTATTTTTTTATGTGGCTTAATATGTATTACACCCTTTAGAAATTTTATTATTTTCCTTAATTTCTCAAATAACACTCTATAATATTTCCAATAACTTACCTAAAGGAGTGTTCATAATGAGCGCATTAAATGTATTAACTAAATCTAATCGATCTAACAAATTAATCTCACAGGACTTGAGTTATCAAGAAAATTCTATCTTAGGATCATCATTTTCAAATGATGAGGAGCAGTTATTAAAGGTATTTCCGCGTTCCGTTTTAAGCGAAAGTGCATTAGCAGAAGAAGAAAGAATTGAAAAAGAGATTACTCAATTTTTCGGAGACCCTAACTCAAGCTGTTCTAATAAGATAGTCTTCTGCAAAAATGAAGAAAAAACCGAAAATAAAGAGCAAACAAAACAAGAGAATACTAACCTTACCCCTTCTGTATTAAAAGACTGTTCAGATGATACTCAAAAAGGTATGTCACAATTAACTTTAGATATCTTAATTAACGAAACAAAGGAAACACTACATAATATTAATGGCATTAACGAAGAAGAAGCTATCAACGATAATACTACGGATGATTCAAGTACTCACTCCAATGAAGAAAAAGATTCTATTATTCCTGAAGGCAATAATGACAATGAACCTAAAGAAACAGATAAACCTTTTGATGATTTAGGTAAGACTAAAGAAACGAAAGAGTTATCTAATACAACCGTTTTAAATACCAAAGAACCCGATGCTGTCAATGAAGAAAAATCTCATATTTCAAGTACTCCTACTGAACAGGAGTTCAAACAAAAGACAACTGAACCAGAAGAGTCGGATTCGACTTCTGTTATCCTTGATGGTGATAAGATTAATAGAAAAATAATGGGAGAAGGTTCTGTTATTACAATTGACTTTATAGCAGAGTGCATAGCAGATAGAAGTATAACAAAATATAAGCATTTTGAAATTTGTATTAAAGGCAACTGGAAACTAAAGCCTGGCAAGAAACCTAAACATTTAGCTAAACTAACATCTGCTGCTAAAGGCGGAGATGTTTCAAAGCCGGTACAAGATATGGAACTTCTAAAGCAAGGCTTAAAAAATCTCTTAGTGAAGTTATAATTCCTTAAGAGAAACATCCACATATAAAGAAAAAAGCTTGTCTTAATATTAAAATTAAGACAAGCTTTTTAACTCTTTTATTTGCTTAAAATTTCATTTACCAAATGCCCTAAACCTAAGTTTTCCAAAATCGCTTCTTTTACTTCTTTAGGAGTAGAATCACTTTTTAGAGTTTTACCAACCGTTTGAGAATAACTTACCGCATCCAAATAATTAACTTCTGGAGTAGTTGCTTCGTTTTCCTCATTATCAGTGTTTACCAAGTTAATTTGAGAGACCAATTCATTTAAAGACTTCCCTTTAAATTCCCCTAAATCCGGTTTCTCACGCTTAACCGAATCAGTAAAATGGTTATTTCGCTTTTGTAATGCATCAAACAATTCATTTGCATTAGCAGTTCTTAGAAATTCATTTACACTTTCCTTGCTAGTGTCTTCGACCTTTTTATTCCATTCGATTACTGAACTTACTTTCCCAGTTGCGGTTGTTCTTGCTTCCAATCGTTTTTTAAGTTCAGCTTGTTCTTCTGCATTAATAATCTCTGTCATCTTTCTCATATAAGGTCTAATCGCATTGCTAAGCTGACTAGCTAGTCGAGATGTAGGCTTAACATTACCCTTATGGAAATCCATATTAATTTCGTTGTCTAACTCGCTTTTAAAGTGAATTTCTATTCTAAATCTTGTCTTAGCACCATTCTTGTCACCAAATAAATTGAACGTTGCTTTTGCTGGAGCAACCAATCTTTGTTCCCTGAAGAAGTAAACACCTTGATTTAATCTTGTAACAGATACTTCATTACGCTTCTTAGGACGAGCTACTAATTCACCATCTTCATTTCTAATAACTGGGTTCGGCATAACAGCAGCAGTAATTAAAACCACTGTAGTAGCTTCTTTATCTCCATCTTTATAAGAAATTTTCACTTCTTCCCTATCCGCTACAATTTGAGTTTCTTCATTATCTCGCATTAAACAGTCAATAGACTTTATTCTCTTTCCTCTACTTGGAACATCACTAACTGTAAAAGATAGACCTTTATCAATAAAGTTTTTAAAGTACTTCCCAATAAAAGTTTCCATTTGATTAGCATACGTAGTTGTACTAGGATCAAATCGATCACAATCTGCTATACGAATAACTGTTCCTGATCTTTTACGTCTACCTAATTTACTGAAGAAAAAATTCGCCTCTTCTTCTGTAGCTTCTCGAATTTCTGCTTCAAACTTATTTTTTTCTTCCATTTTATCTACATTAAATTCTGCGTACATTACTGTTTCACTTTTAGCTGTCATTGTGAAAATCTCAAATTTCTTACTTAAACTTAGAGCAGCAGTCTTTAATCCCATACCGTACTTACCAAGCTCGTCAATTCCACCTTTAACTTCTTCTGCCAAAGTTAGAGAAGCTTTTAATGCATCTATTGACATACCTACACCATCGTCAACAACTAACAAATTTTTCTTTTCCTGCTCACTGACATAAGCATACAAATCAATTTCTCTTGCATTAGCATCTACTGCGTTATCTAATAATTCTGCTGTGGCCGCTTTAATATCAAATCCAG
>Ga0209463_1001064_pt1 | contig 17709 bp, 16 predicted proteins | sample AgamicMgSfrz_FD_187169 | JGI IMG/M metagenome (GOLD analysis project Ga0209463, IMG submission 187169) | Agave microbial communities from Guanajuato, Mexico - Mg.Sf.rz (SPAdes) (version 2) | ecosystem: Host-associated > Plants > Phyllosphere > Phylloplane/Leaf | place: Guanajuato, Mexico... | reverse complement strand
TGATTAAAAAAAGAAAATATCAATAGAAAAAAGAGAGATTTAGCTCTCTTTTTTTACTTTAAAACGCTTGATAGAGTCTTGTAGTTCATTTGCCATTTTAGATAAATCATTTGTTGCATCTTTAATTTCTTCCATCGAAGCAACTTGTTGTTTCACAGCAGTAGCTACGTTTTGAGCGCTTTGTGACGATTTAGAAGCAATAATCGTTGTTGTTTCAACCATATTTGTGATGGTTTGTGTATTGGCAGATAATTGTTCACTAGCTGCAGAAACTTCTCGGATTTGTTCTTCTACTTTTTTTGTAGAATCTAAAATTTGAGTAAACGCATCTCCTGCTTGATTCACTACTTTCATTCCCGATTGAACCTCTTCGGTTCCTTTAATCATAGAGGAAACAGCTTCTTCGGTCTTCCGTTGAATTTCATGAATGATGTGTGAAATTTGATGAGCGCTAAGCGCACTTTTTTCTGCTAATTTTTTGACTTCATCAGCAACAACGGCAAATCCTTTTCCGTGTTCCCCAGCTCTCGCTGCTTCGATCGCCGCATTTAGTGCAAGTAAATTGGTTTGAGATGCAATTTGAGTGATGAGTTCTACAATTGTACTAATTTCTTTTGAATGTTCCCCTAAATCTTTTACCGTTTCAGAAGAAACATGTACGGAATCATGAATAGCTTTCATTTGCCCAATGGCTTGACGAATTGTTTCATGTCCGTATTCTGATTTTTCTGTTGTTTCATTAGAAGATTGAGAAACGATTAATGAAATGTTAGCGATATGATTGATACCGACTGCCATTTCTTCTACTGATTTCGCTGTTTCTCTTGTATCATTCATTTGTTGATTTGCACCAATTGCTACTTCTTCCACTGTTTCAGAAATGATATCACTTACGTGTTTATTTTCCAGTGCATTTGAAGAAAGTTCTTCAGAAGCTGCAGTCACTTTGGATGCGTTGTTTTGAACATCTAAAACAAGTGATTTTAAATTTTCAACCATTGTTTTAAAATGAAGCATTAATTTACCAATTTCATCTTTGGACTTTACGTGAATTTCTTCTGTTAAATCTCCTGAAGAAATGCGTTGCGTAACGGAGATCAAATGATTGATTGGACGTACGACAACACGAAGTATTAATAAAAAGACAAAAATAGATAGTAAAATAATCAATCCAATATTAAACATTGATGTATAAATCGATGTTTGTGTAATTTTTTGAACAGATTGATGAGATTTAACAGATGATTGTTGATACACATCAATTAATTGATCGGTATAAAAGAAAATCTTTTGTTTTACTTTTCCTGTATCAGCGGTAATGGAGCTATACGAACTCATCATTTGCATATGAGAAGAAGTAGAAACGCTCATATCCTTTGTATCAGCCACAGCGTCTGAAAACATATCGATATAATCATCGACAGAAGAGATTAATTCTTTTGCATATTCTTCTTGCGGAGTACCTTTATATGCGCCGTTTAGATAAGGGTCTGTTACCTTATTTAAAAGTGTGTTAAGTGTTTTCACTTCTTTTTTATAGGAGTCAATATGCTCTTGTTTTCCATCTAATAATAAATTGGCTTGAATGTCATAAAGTGTTCCAATTTCAATTTTAAAATCCTTTGCGTTTGCCATATAATTAAGCTGAGTTGTCATAGTGGAGGTAGAAGCTTGAATCGACTTGACAAGAAAGTAATTAAACAAAGCTGAAATAATAAAGATAATGGTTAAAAAGGTAAAAATAAGAAAGATTTTGGCTTTTAAACTAAGGTCTTTCATTTTGAACCATATATATTTCATTAAATGCAAACCTCCTTTCAAACAAAAACTACTGGATAAAAAAGAAAAACACAAGAAAAAAGAACTCTTTTTAGAGTTCTTTAAAAAATACCAAGTACATATTTGTTAAACATAATTGCAATAGAATCAAATAAGCGATAAATAACGTTTGTAGGTTTTAAATCTTCTGTTACAACGATGTTAAACTTGTATGTTTTATCATGAACAGTTACTACTCGTTCCCCTATTTTTTCGCCTTTTTTAACTCCGCCTTTTAGATATTTAGGTAAATGATCTTTGACTTTAATCGCTTCAATATCCTTTTTATTCACAACGAATGTTGCATTTTCACCTAAAACCACATTGGCTTGTTTAGCATTGGATGCTTTATATACGTTAAGTGTTTTAATGGCATCGCCTTTGTTTCCTTTGTTAATGGTTTGATATTGATTAAAACCATAGTTTAAGATAGCATATCCTGCGCGTGCACGTGCACCATCTGTTGGGGATTTCATTGTAACAGCGATTAAGCGAATATCGCCTTGTTTTGCTGTTGCAATTAAATTGTAATGACCATCAACGAAACCAGTTTTTAATCCATCTACCCCTTTATAAGAACCTAAAAGTGGATTTCGATTTTGTTGAGTGATATTTTCTCTTCCTCCAGCATACTTTTTAAGCGTCGTGTACGATTTTGTTTTGTGAAGTTCCATGTTTTGAGGAAAATGTTTTACATAATAACGTGTTAATATTGATAAATCACGCGCTGTACTTAAATCTCCGTCTTTCCCTTTTGATAAACCATTTACTGTCACAAAGTGAGTATTTGTCATGCCTAATTCTTTTGCTCTTTCATTCATTTTTTCTACAAATTTATCAGTTGAACCGAAAAAATGTTCAGCTAACGCAACAGCTGCGTCATTTCCTGATACAATGGCTAATCCTTTTTTTAGTTCTCCTACAGGAACCTCTTTGTCAACTTGGAGAAACATTTTACTTCCATCTGTTTGCCAAGCTTTTTTACTAATTTTCGCAAGTTCCGAATCTTTTGTGTGTCGTTTTTGCATTTCTTCGCTCACAAGTAAAAGAGTCATTACCTTTGTTAAACTAGCGGGTGAAAGCTGTTCATCTGCATTTTTTTCAAAAAGTATTTCATCTGTGTTGGGGTTGACAATAATCGCAGAACCTGCTTCTAAATCAAATGTTTTTGCTTCTTCTGCATGAGCAAAAGTAGGAAAAAACAAACTAAAAGCAGTGAGAAAAATTAATAATTTTTTCATGAGAAACCTCCTTAATTCAATTTACTAAAAACAAAAGAAACATCAAACATATAAGAGCAAATGGACAAATACATTACCCAAACAGACAAAAAAAGCCACTTGCAACATATTTGTAAATGAATTGTATTATTCCTTTTATCAATCGTAACAAAAAACAAAAAAAAGCACCGAAAAGGTGCTTATACAATCTCCTCTAATGCGAAAAGATCATCATCGTTTTGATCAATATCTTCAATTTGTTCGATGATTTTAAGTTCTTGTTGACGAGTTCGGCGTTTTTCCATTTTATCTTGAAACATCTTTTTGCGTTCTTCATCGGATGTTTCGCTGATTGCTTCGAAAAATTCCGTTGTATCAGTAGAAGATTGGCGATAACGGAAAGCTTCAATTTCATTTGATGTGAAGACACCTTCATCTAATAATTCCTCAATTTTTGTGGAAGAAATAGATGATTTACGGAACAGTTCTTCGTTATCAACTAAAATCGTTCCTGTAGCTGGATAATATCCTCCTTCAAAAATAGAACGAATATCAATACGTAGTTTTTTTCCATTTACACAAAGACGTCCACGTTCAACAGATAAATGTTGCCCATCGTGAAAAGTTTCATTTTGGAATGTAAATTTTTCATTCGTAAAATGATCAATACAAGAAATAGTGCCTTTTGTATCAAGTTGTTTGTAAGAAAAATTGAATCGTTTTAATAATTGATTATTTGCCATTGTGTCCATGTCATATTCCATTTTTTTTGTTAATACGCTATAACTATTTCCTAAAGCGCACGTAAATTTTTGAACATTTTGTTCTTGCATAATAGATAACACGTCTTTTTTTCGGTTATCATATCGTTGTTCAAATGTTTTAATGAAAATACGATTAGATTTTAATAAATTGATGACTTCTTCCATCGACTTTTGATGCAATTCTTTTTTTGCTTTTTCTCGTTCCACTTTTTCAAGTTCTTTTTCCACTGCCGTTTGGCGTTTTGGAGAAATGCGAACGTAGTATTCTGGAGAACATTTAAAATCGTCTAAAATAAATCGTACATTTGCTTCTTTTTTTAAGGTAATAGCAGCATGCAAAACACCTTTATCTTTTAAGAAGGTATAAGTATCCTCTTTCCATGTCCATTTCGTACGGGATTTTTTTTGTAAAATATACCCTTGATGCACGATTTTTTGCTCATTTGTTTCACGGAATTTTTCTTCTAGTACTTCTTTGTAAAGGGAATCTAATTTTTTGCGTTCTTGCAATTTCGGATAAAAATCAGCAATTTCATTTGTTACGATTTGTAATTTGTTCATCAGTTGTTCCTCCTTTAATAAGTTATTCTTATTTTATCACAGGAAAGCGAAAAAATGTCTTTTATTTTTGAAAAAATAGCCAAAAGACTGATAAAATAAAAAAGAGAGAAAAAAGAGAAAAGGGGAGATGAACATGCGGTATAAAACACACATTGTAACAAGTTTAACAGCAGGATTTGCCTTAATGGAAGTAACGCCTTTACCTCTAAGTGTGATGCTTGGGGTGGGAATTCTAATAGGAAGTACACTTCCAGATATCGATGAACCTGAATCATACATCGGAAGACGCACATTAGGTGTGTCAAATGTAATTAAAGCCATGTTTGGACATCGAGGGTTTACACATTCATTGTTGGCGACGTTGCTCGTAGCTATTCCATATTTTATTTTTCATCATTTGTTTTTTTTAGGAATAGCACTCGGGTATTTATTTCATATAGTAGGAGATATGCTATCAGTAACAGGTGTTCCATTGTTTCATCCATTTTCAAAAAAGAAAGTGGCAATTCCTTTATATAAAACGGGTGGGATACGAGAACATATTTTGTTAGGATTGTCAGTTATAGCGTTTATTTATCTCCTAATTTATTAAAAGCGATTCCATTTGGAACGCTTTTTTCGTAGAATTGAAAGAGAAAAATAAGAAAAGTGGAACCAATAAAAGAAGGGGGAACGAAAATGAAAGGTCATTTAATTAAAGGGCTCTTATTTATTATGATTGCAATTGGATTAACATTTTTAAAACAAAATGAAAAAGAAGTCTCTTATCACGTATTAAATAAGCAAATCGAAAACAATCCAACGGAGTTTAAAGCAGCGAGTTTAGCAGGAGAAGGAATTTATCAAAAACCTGGAAGTAAAGATGGATATGTCACGATTGAATATAAAACAAAAGAAGAATTAAATGTCAGGGAAATTGATAAGATTGTCAATAAAAGTACGAAAACGGAAATTTATTTAACAAAAGAAAAAAGTGGAACATCTATTACGAAAAAAGAAATTGTAGTTTATGTAAATCAATTAAAAGACAAGGTGGAAGTGTATGAAGGAGAGAAAAAAGTCAAAACGATTACACCGAAAACAGATGAGCGATTTGATACCCTTTATCCTAAAATTTTGTTCTTACATAAAAATGAGGAGAAAAAAGAAATCACTTTTTTTGTGGATGAAACAAGAGAAATATTAGAAAAATCAGATGTCACGAAAATTAAAAAAGAATTGACGAAAGATGAGAAAAAATATGATGTAATTTTTATTGGTAAAAATGGAACGTACAAATTTTAAAAAAACAAGACGAATTCGTCTTGTTTTTATTTTTCCTCTTCATTTTTTGGTTCATCGATTAAAATGATCTTTTTCTCTTCGGTATTGGTTTCTTCTTTTTTATCCAGTTTCGATTTTAAAAGTTCTTTGGCTTTTTCAATTTTATCTGGATACTTTTCTTTTAATGTTTCATATTCTTGTTTTGCTTTTTCTTTTACTTTTTCTACTTTTTCAGGATAATTTTCTTTCAACTCAATATATTCTTGTTTTGCTTTTTCACGAATTTCTTTTCCTTTTTTAGTTGTTGTTAAGAAAACAGCAGCTCCACCAACTAATGCTCCTAATATAAAACGCTTTTTCATAAACATCTCTCCTTTACAAGATATAAACATTTCTAATTTTATGTTTTAAAGTTATCATATATTCCCTTCTTATGGTGAAAGAAAAAAACGAGAAAAATCTCGTTTTTTAATTATTTTCTAACATGTCTTCTAATCGAACAAGCATAGCTAAAAGATTTGGATCGTTAGAAGAAAGAAGTTCTTTTTTGGTTAACCATTTAGCATAAGAACCTTCTTCTGCAATCGTACCATCGCCTGTTGGTGTTTCATAAGGTGTATTTTCGTCAAGTTCTACTGCAAAAAGGTGAAGAGTAGAATCAGAAGCTTTTGAAGGTTTTGATGTACCAAGTGGAATTAACTTTTCACTAGAAACGATATATCCGCCTTCTTCTTTTAATTCTCGTGCTGCACAGTCAGCAAAACTTTCTCCTGCTTTATCATAACCGCCTGTGATGGCACAAAGTTCAATTTCTTCTCCGTGAGCATGAAAAATTTCAAAGCGTCCTAAAAATTCTAAGCTTCCTGTTGATGTTTTTCGATAAGGTAAAAGTGCAACGCCTAAACTATTGCACCATCCGTGACGTGCAAAAATATAAAAATCTTTTTGAATAACCGATACCCATTTGTTTTCGAATAACACTTTTTCTTCTTTCATGTAAACTCGCTCCTTTTTTATGAAATCTTTTTAATTATATCCCACTTTTTTAAAATGTGGCATATAATATGGAAAAAATAAAAGGAGGGAATAAAATGAAAAAAATAATAATTGGTGTTATGATGAGTGCGATATTTCTTGTATTGGGGGCTTGTGGAGCAAACAACGATGTAAAAAATGCAGCTACCTACTTACCAAAAGTAGTGAAATATGCAGCAAAATTAACCCTTTTTTCAAACCAAGTGCCACTTATTGCACAACAAGCAGTAATCGATCCAAACGCGCGAATAGAATTTGAAGAAAAATTAAAAGAAATGAAAAGTGAAATTCAAACGGTAAATGCTTTAACGCCTCCATCTCAATTACAAGAATTACATACTCAGCTTGTAGCAGCTAATAAACTACTGGAGGCGGGAATTGATCAATACTTAGCAGCAATTAAAGATGGGAAATTAAATCAAGAATTTGTGGATAATTTATCTATTACACAACCGATTGATCAAATTACAAACGTCATCAATCAAATGCAAAATTAGTAAAAGTGTTCTTTTTTGAACACTTTTTTTAATTAGTGATATAATAGGGCGGTAGTAAGGAAAACCGATTAAGGGAGAGAAGAAGATGAAAACATTACAAGTGATTGAACAAACAAAAGCGGGAAACCTAGATATTTTAAAAAACGAAAAATGGTTAAAATATTTATGGTTAACAAAAGAAAACAAAGTGAACTTAGAAAAAGTAGCTTCGTTTCAAAATATTAAGCAACACCATGTATTAACGTATGTTGAAAATACACTTCGCGTATTAGAAAACATTCAATGTTCATCTAAAGCAAAAAAAGTAGTAGAAGAAGTGTTAAAATGGTCGGAAGTTGCAAAAGGCGGAATGCCATCTGTCAGAAGAAAATGGAAAGAACGAGGCATTAGTTTATTTGCTCATAACGAAGGAAGTGCTCAAATTTATTGGGCTGAAGAAAAAAAAGATATTGTGGTATATACACTTATTTTCACACACGGATTAATGGGACAGTATTTACGAGGTGAAGTATCGCTAAAAGAAAACATGTTGGTTAATGAGTTAATTGCAAACAAAAAAGTAACAAAAGAAGAGTTAAAAGAATTACTACTTGTATTAAATCAATGTATCATTGGAGGTGTTAGTGATGCATTATGGAAGCAAGTGAAGGAATCCATTGAAGAAGTCATTGATGTTGTGTTGGAACAAAAAATAACAAGTGCTTCGTTAAAAGAACGCGTGAAACGTTTACGTCAAATTTCGATTTCAGAAGGAGAAAATTTTGAAAAAGAATACGAAAAAGTTGTAAACGACGAAGTGGAAGAAGTATTAGAAGGGTTGTTTTTTGATAAACAATTATGGTACATCGAACCTGCGTTAAAAGAATTTTCGCTGGAAGAATTCATTAAAATCTTTTTACTCATTCACAATCAAACCAAACATGCCATTCACCAAACGCGCCATCTTTCGCTAGAAGGATTCATGAGTCAAATTTACTATGAATATAAAGGCGAGAAGAAAATTAATCTTTTTAAAAAACGAATTATTGAAAAGTATCTTCGTGATCACAGTATGGAAGATATTTTAAATGATAACATTAAACAAAATGATCATGTAACTCATGTTGTAAACGTAGAAAAACCGACAATTTCGTTTGATTTTCACTTTTCAACAGTAGGAGAAAAACTCATTGATTTTTGTGTAGAAGCGGAAAAGTCAAACATAATGCATGAACAAGCCATTGTTTTACTGTTTGATTTATTTGGATTACGTCGTGATCAATATGATCGTTTTCACAACGAAGAAAAATATCTAAAAGATATGAATGGAAGCGGTGATTTCAAACGAGGTATTGTCGAACAAATCGTTGGAAAAAAAGTGTTAGACATTGGTCCAGGTAGTGGTGTTATTCTAAATATGGTGGAAGAAACGCACCCTGAGAAAGAAGTGTATGGAATTGATATTTCTAAAAATGTTATCGAAGAACTCGATAAGAAAAAACAAAAAGAAAATCGTAAATGGAGCGTCATTGAAGGCAATGCTCTTTCATTAGAAGATCATTTTGAAAAAGAAAGTATTGATACCATCATTTATTCGTCAATTATTCATGAATTGTTTAGTTATATTCCGTATGAAGGAAAAAAATTCAATTATGATACGATTCGAGCAGCGTTAAAAAGCGCATTTAATGTGCTTGCTAAAGATGGTCGAATTATTATTCGAGATGGGATCATGAGTGAACCTGCTGATCAAAAACGAATTATTGAATTTAAAGATGAAAATGGAATGGCATTTTTAATCCGTTATGCAAATGATTTTAAAGGAAGAAATATTCAATATGAAATCGTGGAAGACAACAAAGTTTTAATGCCAATTAATGATTGCATGGAGTTTTTATATACTTATACATGGGGTGATGAATCGTATGTTCATGAAATTAATGAACAATTTGGTTATTTCACGCCATCTAATTACGAGTTATTTTTACAAGAAACGCTTGGAGAAAAAGCAAAGATTATAACATTGCAACATTACTTACAGGAAGGATACAGTGAACATCTCTTACCTAAAGTAAATGTATATAACGAAAAAGGACATGTAGTGGATCTTCCTGATTCTACATGTTTCATTGTGATAGAAAAACAATAAAACAACAAGAGAGCTGAAGGGTTTCAGCTCTTTTTTTAATGAAGGTAAAAACTTGACGAAAAGAAAACAACTATTGTAGTTTTAAACAGTAAATGAGGGAGGCGAACATATAAAATGTTTAAGAAGAAAAAAATAGAAGAAGCGAAAGTGGTAACGGAAGAGAAAAAAGAACCTTCTGTAGATTCCATTTTAATTGAACAAATGAACGTAACTTCAGAGGAATTAGTATCCATGAGCGAAGAAGTGTATTCACGAATAGCAGAAGTGGCAAAACATACAACGAAAATTGCAGATTCTTGCGTGATTCAAGCAGAAGAAATTAATCAAAATAATCAAGTGAAAGATGAATTAACAGAAGTATTAGCGCAATTAGCTCAATTTAATAGTCGTATTGTAAATGAATTGGAAAATGCAAAACAAGCGAATAAAAAAACGGTTGAAACCGTAGATGTATTAGATAAAAATGCTGGAGAAAGTGTTGTTATTTCAAAACAAGTGGTAGAAGATATCCTAGTTTTAACCAAAGAAATCAACAATATTATCTCTTTTACTGTAACAATTAAAAACATCGCGTCTCAAACTAATTTACTGGCATTAAATGCAGCCATCGAAGCGGCACGTGCAGGAGATGCAGGAAAAGGATTTGCAGTTGTAGCTGGAGAAGTAAAAAAATTATCGGAAGCATCTGCGCTAGCAGCTCAGGAAATTGAAGGAACTGTAAAAACAATTGAATTACAAGTAGAAAAAACGGTGAAAAATATTAAAAAAACAGAAGAATTATCGCATGTTCAATTTGAAACAGTGAAAAAAACAAAAGAAAAATTTCAACATGTAGAAACTTCAGTTGGAGGAATGGAAAAAGCGCTACAAGATACGCAAAGAGAAGCGGTAAATGTAAGAGAGAAGATGAATAAAATGGAACAAACAAATAGAAAAATTACAGGTATGACAGAACAAACAGCTGAAAATGCGATGGTATCAACAAGTTCAATGGAAGAGTTGAAAAATTCAATTCAACATGTAACAAAGACAGCTGAAAAATTGAACGAACAAGTAAAAGATTTAAAAAAATGAGCCAAATATTTGGCTCATTTTTTTATAAAAGGCAAATCTTAATTTTTTCGCAATAGTAAAAAGAGGTGATAGAATGAAATGTTTGTCGATTGATTTGGATGGAACATTATTAAATGACAAAAAAGAAATATCACAAGAAGATAAACAAGCTATTTTCCAGGCAAAAGAACAAGGGATAGAAGTGATTATCAATACGGGAAGAAGTATGCGTCAAATGGAGAAAATTCCTGATGTTTTTTCATTAAATTGCCCCTTATTTACCATGAATGGGACGCTTCTTTATTCAGAGAAAAAAGAAGTGTTAAAAGAAATTAGTTTGCCGCATGACAGTTATAAACAAGTTATTTCTTTGTTAAAAAAATGGAAAGTAGGGATGATTGTTCATACGAATCAAGGTGTTTTTCCAGATCATTGGGGAAGTATCAAATCTCTAAATGATGAAAAAAAGATCAGCAAGTTGTTTAATGCTTACGATTATCTTCAACTGCTTGAAAAAAGCGACATTTGTTTTTATAAAATTGTGGTGATTTTAACAGAGGAAACAAAGAAAGAAATTAAAGAAGCGTTGAATAAACGAAAAGACATAAATGTAACAGCGACAAAGCGAGATAATCTTGAAATTAATTGTCAAGAAGCAGAAAAAGGGAAAGCAATTTTAGCATATGCGAAACTAAAAAAAGTTGTATATGATAAAATTTACGCCATTGGCGATAACGAAAATGATCTTTCTCAATTTCGTGTAGCAACGACATCAATTGTGATGAAAAATGCAGAAGATGAAATAAAAAAACATGCAGATATCGAAACGATATCAAATAATGAACATGGCGTAGCGTATGCTATTAAAAATTATGTATTAAAGGGATAAAAGGAGTGGTTTAAATGAAATTACTTTCAGTTGATTTAGATGGAACGCTTTTAACAAGTGATCATGAAGTGTCAAAAAAAGGATTGGAACTGATTAAAAAAATAAAAGAAAACGGGGTAGAAGTAGTTTTGAATTCAGGAAGAGATCTTACAGAGATACTCATGTACCCTGAATTGGAAGCGTTAAAAACACCCCTTATCTGTATGAATGGAACAAAAATTTATTCCCATGAACACACATTGTTACATGAAACGTATTTAAAAAAAGAAGATTATTTTACATCAATGAAAACATTGGAAGATTTTGATATTTATACAGAAGTTTATACAAATGAACATGTGTATATTCAACGAGATGATTTACGACCAGAATTTGCACTGGACTTAGAAAGAGTACTTCTTGATTACAAGTCAATTGGAGAAAAAGAACATATCGTATTTTATAAAGTGATTGCTCACGGAGAACCTGAAGAATTACAGAAAATAGCGAAACGGGTGAGAGAAAATAAAAACATTAATGTTGTTTTTTCTTATCCGTACTGTATGGAAATAACCGATAAAAGTGCAGCAAAAGGACTTGCGATTCGTACATATGAAAAATTAATAAACCAACAATTTGAAACCATTTATGCAATTGGAGATGGCGGAAATGATGTAGATCAATTTTATGTAGCGGATGTATCTGTTGCGATGGAAAATGCACCAGAAACTATCAAAAAAGAAGCAACATTTGTAACAAAATCGCGAGATGAAGAAGGCGTTGCGTATGCCATTGAACATCTGTTTAAATTGCTATAGAAAAAAGCAGCAATTGCTGCTTTTTTGTGTAAATTACACTACTTTTTTTGTTAAAAAGTCTTGGATTCTGTTCATCACTTTCTCTTTTCCAAGTAAGAAAAGAGTAGAAACTAAGTCAGGACCACTGTTTTGATGAGTTGTCACTAAACGAATTGGCATCATCAATTGTTTACCTTTTTGCTTACTTTCTGTTTTTGTTTGTGAAATGGCTGATTGAATAGTTTCTTTTGTCCAATCTGACGATTGAAGGTTGTTCTTAAATACAGTTAACATAGATGTGACATGATCTTGTGATAGGATTTCATCGTTATCAACAGGCAACGAATTGTCTGTTGTGAAAAGAGATACTTTTTCACGAATTTCTTCTGCTGAAGAAAGTTCTTTTTTATAAAGTGAAATAAAATCTTCAATCCATTCTTTTGACTGTTTTTCAATAATTGGATTGTTTGCTAAAAACGGTAAAACAAAAGAAATAAATTCAGAATCAGACATTTCTTTTAAATAATGATTGTTGTAATTTCTTAACAATTTTTGATCAAAAAAAGCGGGGCTTTTTGATAAACGTGTTGGATCAAAGTGTTGAATTAATTCTTCTTTTGTAAAATGTGTTTGCGTTCCAACAGGTGACCAGCCTAAAAACGAAATAAAATTAAACAGTGCTTGTGGTGTGTAACCTTTTTGTTTAAAATCTTCGATATACTGTGTAATATTTGTATCACGTTTGCTTAATTTTTTTCCATACTCATTGACAATAAGTGTCATATGACCAAATGTCGGAACGGGAAAATTAAGTGCTTGATACAACATAATTTGCTTAGGTGTATTAGATAAATGATCATCTCCGCGAAGAACATGCGAAATGTCCATTTCGTGATCATCTACAACCACAGCAAATTGATAAGTTGGAATACCATCTTGTTTCATGATGATAAAATCACCGAAATCATCTGATTGAAACGACATAGAACCTTTTACCATATCATCAAATGTTATTTCGTGGTTAGATGGAATCGAAAAACGAAGAGCAGGTGTGATTCCTTGATCTTCAAATGCTTGTTGTTGAGCAGGCGTTAAATGTTTGCAAGTTCCAGGGTATTTTAAAGAATTGGTAGTTCCTTGGCAATAACATTTATAAGCGAGTCCTTTATCAACTAATTGATCTGCGTATTTTTTGTAAATAGGTAGCCTGTCAATTTGTCGGTAAGGTGCATAAGGACCTCCTACGTCAATGCTTTCATCCCAATCAATACCTAACCATTTTAAGTAATCTAATTGACTTTTTTCTCCGCCTCGTACATTTCGTTTAACATCGGTATCTTCGATTCGAATAATAAAATCTCCACCATGATGTCGTGCGAAAAGATAGTTAAATAATGCAGTTCTAGCATTTCCAATGTGTAAAAATCCTGTAGGACTTGGTGCATAACGTACTCTTACCTTTTTTTTCATTTCTTGTTCCTCCTTAAACATTTTTATTAGTATAGCACAAAAAAAGCAGTTGTAAGACTGCTTTTTTATTTTTCATGTTAATTTTCTCAATAAATATGAAAGCGCTTTAAAGGAGATATTGATTTTAAAAATAAACATGTATATACAGGTTGGTATTTTTTCTTTTTTTAATTTGTAAGCGGTTTCAAATAATAAATTGCTCTCAGGTTAAACTAAAAAGGAATATCTATCTTTTTAACAATTTAAAAAAATCAGGAGGGATTCAAATGAACTTGCGTAAATCAGCTGAAGAAATTTTAACCGCTCTTGGCGGAAAAGAAAACGTGGAGGCGGCGACTCATTGTATAACAAGGTTGCGACTTGCGTTAAAAGATGAAAAAATAGTAGATACGAAAAAACTTGAAGAAATTGATGCGGTAAAAGGAACATTCCTTGCTAATGGACAGTTTCAAATTGTAATCGGACAAGGAACAGTAGATAAAATTTATAAAGAATTTGTAGAAGTTGCTGAAATTGGACATTCTTCTAAAGAAGATGTAAAAAATGTTTCAGCAAAAAAATTAAATCCATTGCAACGAGCAATTAAAACATTAGCGGATATTTTTATTCCCATTTTGCCAGCGATCGTAACTGCAGGTTTATTAATGGGTATCAATAATATTTTAACGGGCGTGGGCATATTTTATGAAGATAAAGCGTTAATCGATGTGCATACACAATGGAAAGATTTCGCAAGTATGGTTAATTTGATCGCAAATACCTCTTTCGTATTTTTACCAGGATTAATTGGTTGGTCTGCTGTGAATAAATTTGGTGGAAATCCTCTTTTAGGGATTGTTCTTGGATTAATGCTGGTTCATCCTGATTTATTAAACGCATGGGGTTACGGAGCAGCAAAAGAAATTCCAAAGTGGGATTTATTTGGTTTTGATGTACAAAAAGTGGGATACCAAGGTCAAGTATTGCCTGTTTTAATTGCGTCTTATGTATTGGCAAAAACAGAAATTTTCTTGAAAAAAAGAATTCCAGACGCATTTCAACTTTTATTTGTTGCGCCTATTTCCTTATTATTTACAGGATTTTTAGCATTTATTGCAATTGGACCTGTTACATTTGCTATTGGTAATGCAATTACGGATGGTATAGTTGGTATTTTTGACGCAATGCCTTTATTAGGCGGATTAATTTACGGCGCTCTTTATGCACCGCTTGTTATCACAGGCATGCATCATACATTTTTAGCAGTTGACTTACAATTAATTGGAAGTACAGGAAGTACGTTCTTATGGGTAATGGTTGCTTTGTCTAATATTGCGCAGGGTACGGCAGCACTTGCTATGATGTTTGTAACAAAAGATGAAAAATTAAAAGGTTTATCATTTACGTCAGCAGTCTCTGCTTATTTAGGGATTACTGAACCTGCTATGTTTGGTGTTAATTTACGTTATCGTTTTGCATTTATTTCTGCAATCATTGGTTCTTCTCTTGCAGGCGCATACGTAAGTGTAAACGCTGTAAAAGCACAATCAGTGGGGATTGGTGGTTTGCCAGGATTTCTATCTATTATTCCTCAATATTGGGGTGCGTTTTTCGTAGGTATGGCAATTGTATTAATCGTTCCGTTTGTTTTAACTTTTGTTTTTGCTAAATTAAATGCAAAGAAACAAAAATAAAAAAGCAGCAGTTGCTGCTTTTTTTGCGTAATTTGCACTACTTTTTTAGATCGGCGGGGAAAATTAAACCGATTTGTTTTCGTGCTTCATCTAAAATTTTGATCGTTTCCATCGAACGATCATATGAATTAATGGGAGATTCTACTTTGTTTTGCTGAATGAGTTCAATAAAATGTTCGACTTCGTAATACATAGGATGTTGAGGTGTATCTGTTGAAATGTCTTGGATTTTTCCATCGTGATAACGAATTTCTACTTTACTTGTTCGACTAATACGATCAAGTACGATGCTACCATTTTCTCCTTGAATTTCAGAAGGTAAATACGAATGCGTGATTTTAGCATGATTAATAACTCCTTCAAAATCGCCATAATTGGCGATGATGCTTCCTTGTCCATCAACACCTGAAGAGAGAAGAAATCCATTTGCTTGAATACTTTGCGGTTTACCGAATAAAACAACCATTGGATAAATACAATATACGCCAATGTCCATTAGAGATCCGTTGGAAAAAGTAGGGTCAAACGCATTTAAAACGGTTCCATTTTTAAACGAATCGTAACGAGATGAATATTGACAGTAGTTTGCCACATAACGACGAATTTTTCCTATTTTATGAATATTTTCTTGGATTACTTTGAAATTAGGAAGAAAAGTTGTTTTCATCGCTTCCATTAATAATACGTTGTTACGTTTTGCCGTTTCGATCATGTTGTTCACTTCTTTTGTATTGGATGCTAAAGGTTTTTCGCACAATACGTGTTTTCCATTTTTCATCAATAAAATGGATTGATCAGCATGAAAAGAATTAGGACTTGCAATATAAACAGCATCAAATGTAGTTGATGATGCAAATTCCTGTAAATTTGTAAAGATATGCTTTGCGCCATGTGTATCGGCAAATTTTTTTGCCGTTTCTTCTTTTCTTGAATAAACAGCGGTTAACGTGAAATCGGGGTGTTCGTTTGCACCTTTTAAAAATTCTTCTGTAATCCAGTTAGTTCCAATAACGCCAAAACGAATCATAACAATCACTCCTTATGTAAATGAATACATTATAGTTTAAAAAATAAAGTAAAAACCCTAATGATATCAAAAAGTTGTAGATAATTTATAGATCGCAGAAAAGAGTAAAAAAAGTTGACAATAAAAACGTTTTTTTATAAAAAGATAGGGGTGAAAAAAAATGAAGAAAAAATATGTAGTATGGTCGATTATAGCGGCACTTGGATTACTGAGTGCATGTGGAGTCAAAAAAGAAGTAAAAGAAGTAAAAAAAGAAGAATTGACATTTGGATTTTTTGCTTCGACAGATGATCCAGAGAGAGCATTAAAGGATTTAAAAAAGTTTACAAAAGAATTAAGTAAAGAAACAGGGTTAAATATAAAACCTTTTATTGCAATGAGTTACGAAGATTTAAGTCAAAAAATGAAAAACGGAAAAGTAGATATTGCTTTTAACGGTGCATTGCCGTTAGTTGACATTCAAAAGAAAGTAAAAGTAGAACCAATTGCAAAAGCAATTACACATGGAAAAGGTTCTTATCATTCTGAATTTATTGTAAAAAAAGATTCATCTGTTAATAATTTAACAGATTTAAAAGAACAAAAAGGTGCAATATGGGCGTATGCAGATGAAACTTCTACTTCTGGTTATTTATTTCCATTAGGAATATTAAAGAAAAATAATATAAATGAACCGAAAGAGTATTTTACACCTGTAATAGCAGGAGGTCATGATAAAGCGATTGTTTCTGTGTTAACTGGGAACGCCGATTTCGCTACAGTGGCTGAAGGAGTAAGACAATCATTGCAAAAAGAATACCCTGACATATTAGAAAAAACAAAAGTAATAGGTGTAACAGAAGAAATACCTGGTCAAACAATTATGTTGCGTTCAGATTTAGATAAAGAAGTAAAGAAAAAAATTCAAGACTTTATGATAAATAAAGATAAAAAACGTGTAGCGTTGAATTACAACACATTTAAAATGGAAGGGTTTGAAAAAGCGAAAAATGAAGAATATGATGGAGTAAGAGAATTAGTGAAATATCTAGATAAGTAAAGCGAAGGATGATATCATCCTTCGCTTTACTAAAAAAGATGAGGTGAAAATGGATATGTTGTTTTTTAATATGAAAATTGCACATCGGTTATTGTTTATTATTTTAACGATATTGGTAATCAGTTGTGGTGCGGGAGCGATGATTTATCAATCCAATAAAAAAGTAATGGATGAAATCGATCATCTTCAAAAAATACAAAACGTTGGAAAAAAATATAAAGAACTAATTAATACATTAAATGAAATCGAAAAATCGTTATATCAAATTGTTTCTATTGGAAATTCCACGGAACGAGTAGAAAGTGTAGAAGTGAATTTAAAAGAAGTAAAACAAGAAATAAAAGAATTGAAACCTTATTTTCAAAAAGAGAAAACATTAAAAAATGATTTATTGTATATTGAAAATATTGAAAAAAAATATCAAGATATGTACACTCAAATTATTCAAAATGATACGTATGACGCCGTGTCTAAAAGAAGGATTATCGGTACAAAG
>Ga0209463_1001063_pt1 | contig 17717 bp, 13 predicted proteins | sample AgamicMgSfrz_FD_187169 | JGI IMG/M metagenome (GOLD analysis project Ga0209463, IMG submission 187169) | Agave microbial communities from Guanajuato, Mexico - Mg.Sf.rz (SPAdes) (version 2) | ecosystem: Host-associated > Plants > Phyllosphere > Phylloplane/Leaf | place: Guanajuato, Mexico... | reverse complement strand
AGCGGGAAATGCGGATTGATTAATGCATCACGCAGGTCCTCAAGGCTTACCGGCGCACCCTGTTTTGCACTGACCGCAACGTGCCAGTAACCATCACAGCGGTACTCACGCTGTGTAACGATGGTACCTATTTCATCCGGGGCCAGCCGTAGCTCATCCCGCCGGGTAACATAGCGATACTTTTTATTCTCGCGCGGCATACTGACGGTGTGGTAATCCCGCAGCCAGCGCTCGCAGGAAGAGAGTGGCCGCACCGCGATATGATAGTGCTGGTTAAAATTATTCAGTGCCTCCTCTTCCTCACGGCAAATGCCCTGAGCCGCCGCAAGGAGGCCAAGAATTGCCGATCGTGTCGGAATTTGTGCAGTATGGCGTACCTCACCGACAGCCTCCTCACCCCAGGCAGCCAGCGGCGCATAGAGCTGAAAAACCAGATATTGCTTCATTATTTATCCTTACTGGCTAACGAAATCCAGCAGCGCGGATAACGAGCCTTCACCTTTATCGGCGTTCAGCTCATAGTAACGATCGGCACACTGACCATAGACGCGATCAAAGTTGTCGCGTTGCTGTTTCAGGCATTCAATAGCCGTTGGCAGGATGTTTTCACCACGAACGGGTTGGAAAAAAGCGACTGCCAGCGAACGAGGCTGTTTAGTTCCCATTTCTGCCAGCGCATAAGAGGCGTAGGCGCGAGAAGCAAAGCTGTTCTGTTTTCCGCCGGGCGATACGGTTAGCGCGGTTTCGGTCAGCGCCACGATGGCTCGCCGGGCCAGAGCCTCATCCCCCCCGAGGTTTTTAATCAGCAGGTCGCGGCTGATGCAGATGTAGCTATAGAAGAGCGCAGAGGCAAAGCCCTGTTCGCCCATATGCGCCGAGCCTTTATCTTCTTCACCCGAGTTGAGATCGTCCACCGCCGTAAAGAAATCGTCTTCAACGGTGACGGCGCTGACGCCCAGCGCATGGGCTACCTGACAGGCTGCTTCAACGTTAAAAGCCGGCGAAGAAGCCAGCATGCGACCAAACAGCGCCATATCTACGCTGTGCTGCTCTTTGCGCAGGAGCTCAAGCTCTTCGGCTACAGGTTCACGGTTCTCACTAATGAGTTTCTCCACCAGCTGTTTAATAAGGGCGATCTCATGCGTGCTGACGTGTACCAGCTGTTCAATTTCCAGATTCTTAGCGGTTTCAGCCCCTTTATCACTTTTAACCTTGCCAAACTGACCGGCAATTTTTTCCGCTGCGGCTTTTGCTAGTTTTTCACTCACGCCTGCGGTAATCATCGGCTTATAGACGTACTCAACGCCCAACAGGCGAGTACGCTGACCGATATGCCCGTCCATTGCCGACTCAAAGGTTTCTGATACCCGCCATGCACGCTTCAGGCTTTGAGAAGAGACGCGAAGGCGTTCAACGCCGCCCATTTTGGCCGTCTTTGGCCGACCGGAATCATCCCGGTTGAGGTTAGAGGGAGCATACGCGGTGAGGAAATGGAGCTGAATAAATGTCGTCATTATAAAATCCTTATCAAAATAACTAGCGGGCTGAGAGATATTCACTCGCCCAGCGAATACGATTACGGGAAAAGGGATCGATAGACTCAGGCTGATGCTCTTCACGCGCCTGCCATTCACGCATCCACAGGAAGATGCCGTCGGCCAGTGAGAGAATATTAACGCCATCCTTACCCCGCAGCCTGACGGCACGGGTTAGCTGCTGGCAGAAGCTTTCCGGATCGGTCGCCTGCTGCAAGCGTTCAAATCGCAGGCGGGAAAGATAGGGCCGATCGTTTTTCTTCTGCCCGAGTTGGGCGGCAAAGCTGGGAGATGAGATATGTTTTTCTACATGCACGGCTACCGAAACAAAGACCGCCAGCGCCATCTGGTCGATGCCCTGCAGCGGCATCTGCTGCTGTAGACGATGCCGTAGCTCAGCGTACCCTTCGCACATCATCACACCATACGGCGACTCCATACGGCGCAATTCCGCTCGCCATGCGCGGCCGTTAATACGTTTTTCACCCTGCTTTTCATAGCGCTCGGATAAAGCATTGAACCACTCTGTGAGCACCTTTTGCGTTGCAGGCTGGGTAAATATGCGCGCCTGTGCTGTGTTGCTGCTAAGCATTTTGCTCCTCCTCCTCTTTCGCCAGATCCAGGAACTGTGTACGTGTTTTTAGCTTGTCGTAATCGCGGTCCAGCTTGCTTCTGGCGGTGAGCTGGCGCAGCAGCGTGCCGTCATCGCAGTCTGGATCGGTAAACACCTCGCGATCGAAAAAATGGATGACGTCGTGATGCAGACGCGTCTCCCACTCCCTTAATGCGTCACGGGTAAGTAAATTTTCCCTCGCCGGATCGCTAGCTAGCGTTTCAAGCAGACGCCGAAATGCAGGCTCGGTTTCCTGCCAGAAAGCAATTTCAATTAAGCTAAAGTCGGCCTTTGCCTCACTCGGCGTTGGGAACCATGCCGCCTTTAGCCACTGCTTGAGGAGACGTAGGGCGTCACTGGCAAGCTGTAAGGTTTGCTGCATTACGCTGCTAAGCAGCGATGAGTCAGATGTATTTACCAATGGAATGCGATGCTGATACCAGCAGCGAGCTTTGGCGTTATCCATATCCCAGGCAAAGCACCACAGCCCTGTTGCAGGTAACCGCCTGGGAAGCATCTGCACGACCCGGGCAGGCTGCGTACGGTTGAATTTATCTTCGCTATTCAGCGTGAGGCCCAGCCAGTCTTTATAGCTCAGGCCACCGGGCTGCCCTTTCAGCGCCAGCCACGGGGCTGTTTGATCTTTTAATGCCTGCCGGTAGGGAGAGAGAGGATGCCGCCAGCCGTCGTACTGCACGCCATAGTTTTTGGTACGCATCTCCCGCAACAGAGCGGGATGCTGCTCGCCGCATAAATCGCAGCTTCCTTCAATCGTCGTCTCAAAATCCAGTTCGATCCGACGCGGCATTCCCCAGTAGGCCTGCAACACATGCGCATTGTCCGGCGTTACGATGTTCCCGGATTTCTCACTGGTTTTCGTTGGCGCAAGCCAGGGAAAAATAGCGGCATACTGTGAAGGGGTTGGACGCTGCGCTTCCGGGATCACGTTGAGCCAAAGCTTTTTCCACAGCGGGAAATCGCGTTCCTGCTGTGGCACCACCAGCGTGGTTAATGGCCCGCCACCGCGCAGGCCTACGCGATACCCCGCCCCGCCCGCAGGCGAGTTGGTTTGCACCGCAAAAAGCGCCATTACTGCACAGTGCGGGCAGATCTGCTGACCAACATGACGTTTTACGAAGTGATCTTTATTAAGCTTTAGCGTGTTGCCGCCAGGGGCATCAATCAACAGGCCAGCAATAGAACTGCTTTCGCTCTCAAGTGGCTCAAAGCTTTGCAAAAAAGCAGGCTTTTCTGCGCCAAACTGCATCGCGGGAGCAATAGCCGAAAGCGCTTGCTGCCACGCTTGCTTGTCAATGCCGTTTTTCCACACCTCCCGCCACGCTGGTTCATCTTCGGGCGCGACCGTTGTTTGCAGCAGGCCAATCAGCATCTGCCACGCCGCCCCCTGAAAATCCGCCCGGGGATAGCTGACATCAATGATGTTGTCATCCAACAGGTTAGCGAGGGGGATTTTTAACCTGGTGTTATTTTGTGTAACAACAGGCAACCACCCCTCCGTCGTTAGATCCATTCACATACTCCTTTTAAATTAAGATGCTGCACTTAACCCAAACCGCTTGCTGTAATAAGCTGCTTCCCCCTGCTGAGAAACCAGTAGCACCTGCGCAACCGGGCGGTGCTGACGCTTACGAAACGCTTCCAGCGATGCTTCATCTGGCAGAGAGAGGCGAGACACGTTTTGCTTCCACCAGCTATTTCGAACCTGTACGCGACTCATCTCCCAACGAAAATCACCCTCTTTTACTACTGGCTGGAGCTGTCCATTGTCATCCAACCAGGCAAGGTAGACATCTACGCTAGTCTCACCCAGACGAGTGGAGAATTCACGCCCCTCATCCCACAGAAAATCGCTGGCGTCGCGGTGATACCCCTTATCGCGCTGCAACAGGTTTTGCCTGGCGGCTGCGCGCTCGCTCAGCAGTGCACCTAAGACATTGTCCTCAATGCCCTGCAATCCTGCCGGCGCCGGGATCTGGCCTTCGTATACGCCATCAATCAACGTTCTCGCCATTTCCGGCATCCTGATTTCGCCGTACTGACGCAGCAGCTTTTGCGTTCTCCACAGGCAAGCGTGATCGGTATAGACATAGCCCGTCCCGCGTAGGGTTTCTCCCAGCCAGCCGTTCTCAGCCTCTTCCTGCCATTCAGGTGCCAAAATGTGCAAAACGGGAGCATGACGTTCATCAGGGACGCTCAATTTACAGACGCCCTGTGTATCGCGAATATGCCGCTGTAGACGGCCCGCGCGCTGGATCAACAGATCGACAGGCGCCAGGTCGGAGATCATCCAGTCGAAATCGAGATCGAGGCTCTGCTCTACAACCTGAGTTGCGATCAGCACCTTGCCCCGGCGTTTCTCAGGTGCCGCCTCTTTACCAAACCAGGCCAGCGTGTTCTCTTCAATCGTCATCCGATCGGCATAGGCAAAGCGACTGTGGAACAGCAGTAGATCCTGCTGAGCTATTTTTCCCTCGTTCAGCAGACGTAGAAAAACCAGCAACGCGTCATCGACGGTATTACGCACCCAGCAAATGCACTGCCCTGCTTCCACTACCCGGTAGATAATTTCCAGTGCACGATCGATATCACTTAGCCAGTTAACAGCAACGCAGCGCTTCACCTCCTGCCGCGTTTGTAACGGATACTCTTGCAGACCTGTGGATGAAAGGTGGCTTAGCCATGGATAGCCCGCATCAAGACAGGGATTAGCTGCAGCAAAACCAGCGCCCTCAGCAAAAGCGGCCAGCAACTTCTCTTTGAGCGTGGCCGGAAGTGTGGCGGTTAGAACAATGGCACTTCCACCCTGCGCCGCATGAAACCACAGCAGACCTTCCAGCAGTTTCACCATATATCCGTCATAGGCGTGCACTTCGTCGAGGATAAGCACTTTGTCACGCAGTCCGACCAGACGCAGAGACTGATGACGGAATGGCATAACCGCCATGAGTACCTGATCCAGCGTGCCGACGCCGACTTCAGCCAGCAGCGCGGTTTTACGTGAATCAGCAAACCATGCATTGCACTCTGCCACAGCGCTGGCATCGTTTCGGGCGTAATAAGTATTCTGGCGTTCATCTGTCTGCCAGACTGACTGGCGAAACGCAGTCGACATATGCCTGGCACCGTGAGCCAGTACCAGCGAAGGACGCGCCGTATCAGAAAAGAGATTGCGGTACGCTTTTCCCAGCCGCTGATACATCGCGTTCGAGGTCGCCATCGTTGGTAGCCCAACGTACAGCCCTTTTCCTTTGCCCGCTGACATGAGGCGATGAGCCAGTATCATCGCGGCTTCCGTTTTACCTGCACCAGTAACATCTTCCAGTACGATTAACTGAGGTCCCGCAGATGAAATATCGAGATCGGTGGCACGCTGCTGGAGCGGCGTTAGCGAGTGAATAAAGGGAAACAGCGCTTGGTGCCCCTCGTAATTACGCGTATCTGAGGAGAGAGGAAGTGTGGACAGTGCTTTTCTGGCTTTATCGCACGCCATTGTCCAATACTCTTCAAGTGGCATAGGCTGGCTAATGTAGGAAAAATGATTTTCATCGGATCCCAGCCAGTCGGCTAGCGTCATCATGCCCGCTAAAAACCAGCTTTGCTGCTGTAATTTCTTTCGCCATTCCCTTGCTTTCCATTCAGCCGGAAGCAAATTAATTGAGAAAAGATCGCCTAACCTCGTTAAATATTCAGTAGCTGCATGAATATCGTGTTTCGTAAACGCCGTAACAGAGCGATTATCTGGTTTCTCTGGCGGAAAACCATGATGGCCGGTACTTACTGCCATCCAGATATCCAGTGCATAAATAAATTCATCACGCTGGTCAAAAGGTATTTCAGGGAAAATTCCCTGACTATCTTCGAGCCAGTCTGTTTCTAGCTTATCCCAAAGCCAAAACCCAAGGGTATCGTGACGGCCAGGTGTATTAACACCCGCAGCGGGCAAAACCAGCGCGGAGCCTGGATGAACAGCTAATCGTTGAAATCCATTGGCAAACTTACCCAAGTCATGACAGGCAAACAGATAGCCTATCCAGCGATAGCCAAAATCTGAGGCGAGCCCCAATTCTGCAAGCACATCGCGCATACCAAAACGGTTTTCACGCGCCATTATATATCCACATGCGGCGACATCCAGACAGTGATAAACCAGCAGATGATAATTATCGCTTGTGGCCACTGTTTTTCTGGATTTACCCCAATAACGGAAATAGCTTGCGTCGAAACTCATTCATCACCTCAATAAAAAGTGACGCAATAGTATTATTCATGGATAGTGCAGAGATATGACCCCGGTCGCAATTAAGAAAGGTAAAGATAGTGTAGTTTTATGCAACTAAATATTAAAAATAGATATTTGCGTTAGGTCATATATTTTATATGGTAAGTGCGCAAAAGATTTACAATGGCCTGAAATGAGCGCTAACGTTAGGGCTTTAGTGGAACGATGCTTTAAGCATTGCTATCCCCCTTCTCATAGCGCGATCGCGTTCTGCCGTAGAGTTTTTGCCATTTCAGTGGTTAACATTTGCCCAGAAGCTACCATATGGATATAATTAAATTACCAAATGGAGGTAAGCCATGAAAACGTTTAGCGTATCCACATCTCAGGCCAGACCCACCCGTTTATGGCAAGTGGCCGGTTTAAACAATGCTGATGGAGTGGCATTGTTGGGGCAGATTAACGAAGGTCTTGATGGCAAGGTCGCTAGCCTGATCGTTGACTGGGCGAAGATAACCCAAAACGACCTGCGAAAAATGTCCGGTATTCCGTCCACAACCTTTAGCCGCAGTCTGAAAGCGCGATTCAATGCCGACCAAAGTGAACGGCTGGTTCGCATCATTCGTGTCCTTGATCGGGCGGTAGAGTTGTTCGAAGGTGATAAGGATGAAGCGCAAAAATGGTTGAATGAACCTAACCGTGCGCTGGGCTGGAAAGTGCCTGCAGATTTGATGGCATCCGAAACCGGGGCCTATGAAGTGATGAAGCTGATCACTCGTCTGGAGCACGGGGTTTACTCTTGATCCTCTATCGGCTGACAAAGACAAAGTATCTTTCAACAGCCTGGACGGGATACGGAGCAAAAGAGGCTGGGGGCCGCTGGAATAGCGTTGGTACGTCGATGGTGTATGTCTCAGAAACCGCATCGTTAACCATGCTGGAAACGCTGGTGCATCTGCGTGCAGCGCAGATTATGGATTATTTCACGCTGTTGAGTATCAATGTGCCTGATGAACAAATTCTGAAGGTCAATATGGAGGAAATACCTGATAACTGGGCTGATGAAGAGGCACCTCCTGAACTGGCCGCTTACGGAGATGCCTGGTGCTTCACAAAGGCATCAATTGCCCTGCGCGTGCCCAGCGCTTTATCACCAGTGGAATATAACTATCTGCTCAATCCTGAACACCCCGGTTTCTTCGCGCTTACACAAAAATCAGAAGCCATTCCATTTCAATTCGACAGTCGTTTAAGACCCGATCGCAAGTGATAAGATGTGCACGACGTTAGCGCTCGGTTGCGCTGGAGTGATTAAGGAGTATGCATGTACTACCCTAAGCGAGGGCATTTCTAGTTACCGTAAAGGAGCTAAAAATGTCCAACTTCAATACTCGAAAAGACCGTGATCGTCACGGTAAAGCAAAACCACATTTCCGTATCAAATACCCCTCACGCTGGGGTGTGATGTATGTCCATCATTATGAGCAATATGGCGCAAATGCACCGGGCTGCAATTACAATAAAAACCCTGGCTGGTGGAATCGAATGACTACCACTCGATGCCGCCGAGCTACCGATCGTCTGATGCTCACTCGCATTCTGCGTGGCGTTGATCCGGAAGGCATTACCTGGCTAGCTGATAAACGCCCCAGTATTTATTACTGGTGAACCTAAACTCGCCGCGTAAGAGAGTTTGTCGTTGCGCGGTTATCCCCGCTGGTGCGGGGAACTCTGCTGTACCGCAGATCGATGCAACAAAAATGACGGTTTATCCCCGCTCGCGCGGGGAACTCCGGATCATGAAGGTTCAGCCAGACTCGCATAACGGTTTATCCCCGCTGGCGCGGGGAACTCGGGCGCGGGCAGAACCCGTTAATGCAATGGCTCGGTTTATCCCCGCTGGCGCGGGGAACTCATCGTCAGGCTGCGCATGTGTGAACGCAGGTTCGGTTTATCCCCGCTGGCGCGGGGAACTCGATACCTACGCTACCATCCATTGGCGGCCAGCCGGTTTATCCCCGCTGGCGCGGGGAACTCATAGCCCAGCGGGTCGCCGTATTCGTCGTTGCCGGTTTATCCCCGCTGGCGCGGGGAACTCGTAAAAGGATTGATAGTAAACACTCAAATTAACGGTTTATCCCCGCTGGCGCGGGGAACTCCTCCGGTAACTGACCTGAGTGATGTACCCGGCCGGTTTATCCCCGCTGGCGCGGGGAACTCACGGGGGTTTATAAAGTGCGCGGTTCGCTGGGCGGTTTATCCCCGCTGGCGCGGGAAACTCCATGCGGATGCGGGAGTAGAAAAGCCGCATAGCGGTTTATCCCCGCTGGCGCGGGGAACTCGTAAAATCCCATTCCCCGCCATCATAATGCGCGGTTTATCCCCGCTGGCGCGGGGAACTCCCTTCTGACGGATGTTCGGGTGAGATCCGGGACGGTTTATCCCCGCTGGCGCGGGGAACTCCTGACACGCTATAAATTTTGAGTGCCAGAGCCCGGTTTATCCCCGCTGGCGCGGGGAACTCAAAGTTGGCGATGAAGACTGGATGAGCCAGAACGGTTTATCCCCGCTGGCGCGGGGAACTCGCCATCAGGATCAATCCGGTCAAGCGACATACCGGTTTATCCCCGCTGGCGCGGGGAACTCGCCGATTGGGATAATGACCAGCTATCGGAAACCGGTTTATCCCCGCTGGCGCGGGGAACTCAAGGTTGGGATTTGGGATTCGAGAGGCCGAGGCGGTTTATCCCCGCTGGCGCGGGGAACTCCCATATTCAACGCTATCGCCGGTGGCTGCATTCGGTTTATCCCCGCTGGCGCGGGGAACTCCACGCGTCAGACGCGGAGCGCACCGATCAGGACGGTTTATCCCCGCTGGCGCGGGGAACTCGGACGCGCCCCACTCACCACCAGCGGTGCGGACGGTTTATCCCCGCTGGCGCGGGGAACTCTAGATGCTGCTCATTCCTGGTTGTAATGGCAGCGGTTTATCCCCGCTGGCGCGGGGAACTCGATCAGCATCGCCAGCAGCTGCACAATCTCACCGGTTTATCCCCGCTGGCGCGGGGAACTCGAGTGGCGGCGTCCAGATAAAAGCCGCCGTGCCGGTTTATCCCCGCTGGCGCGGGGAACTCTACGCCGCGATGGATAACGTCATAGCCTAAATCGGTTTATCCCCGCTGGCGCGGGGAACTCGCGAGAAAGAGAAGATTGAGAATGCTGGCTTGCGGTTTATCCCCGCTGGCGCGGGGAACTCCTTGGGTAGCACTGCAACAGCCAACAGCCTGGCGGTTTATCCCCGCTGGCGCGGGGAACTCGCACTGTGACCAGACCACATTTCGTACCGGCCCGGTTTATCCCCGCTGGCGCGGGGAACTCCAGGCATGGGGATTTGTAAGATGACAGCATGACGGTTTATCCCCGCTGGCGCGGGGAACTCGGTTATAACAGCCGTTCATATAACTATGCTGCCGGTTTATCCCCGCTGGCGCGGGGAACTCTCCAGTTGGTTTCGATGAAGTAACTGAGGTTACGGTTTATCCCCGCTGGCGCGGGGAACTCCGGAGCATCCTCGGGTTGCCGGGATGCGTCTGCGGTTTATCCCCGCTGGCGCGGGGAACTCATGCGGGCGCGTGCACGCCAGCAGGCCACCCGCGGTTTATCCCCGCTGGCGCGGGGAACTCCGCACGCAGCCCAGCAGGGATATGAAACAGACCGGTTTATCCCCGCTGGCGCGGGGAACTCCCGCGACACGACCGCCGTTTTTGCCCTCCCGGCGGTTTATCCCCGCTGGCGCGGGGAACTCCATAACGCCAAAACACTGGCGACGATGGACAGCGGTTTATCCCCGCTGGCGCGGGGAACTCGCGATGATCATTTCCGCATGATTAAACAGGTGCGGTTTATCCCCGCTGGCGCGGGGAACTCGAATGTCGCCCCGTTACCCCAGACCTGCAGGTCGGTTTATCCCCGCTGGCGCGGGGAACTCTTTCTTTAGTCCCTCAAGGATTAAATTTGACTCGGTTTATCCCCGCTGGCGCGGGGAACTCCCCAGCGCGCTAACATCCCCCTTGTAGCCCAGCGGTTTATCCCCGCTGGCGCGGGGAACTCATTGCTGCGTGTAAGCGGCGCTTAGAGATTGTCGGTTTATCCCCGCTGGCGCGGGGAACTCTTCATGGTGTCGGAACACATCAGCACCTCCGGCGGTTTATCCCCGCTGGCGCGGGGAACTCTCTAAACACATATACCTGTTTTTAAAGAGCTTTTTAAGCACACAACAATCTACCAACTTATTACCAACAAATACATAGCATTCCCATTTTAGTAACTCTTTGATTTTAAATAAGAACAAAGAATACGTCACGGGGCTAATGCAATTTTACCGACGCTCTCAATATTTACCTGTACCTAAGTCAATCTTCTATCAATTCTTGTCCCGGCCGGTAGCGTGAATTGTTCCTGCCACCTGATTATATTCACATAGCAAATATTTTATTTCAAAGCCTTATTAATAAGCGCCACAGCAATCACAATGCGGGAAAGATACCCATCATTTTTATTTCTTCACTATGCCTTTTGTTAAGATTGATTTTACACTGATCAATGAATACTTGATAATCGTAAGCATCCTCATTAATCTCTGTCACCACAGCCAGGCATAGCTCTTTTCTATACTGCTTCCATAGCTTTTGAGCATGTAAGAAACGTTGGCTGTATACCTCTCCTGCGGTTTCTGTCGCGTCTTCTTTTCCATTAAATAAACCGACGTTATTAGACTTAATTTGTTTATTTTTTTCTATGATGATTTTTTCCAGCTGGAATTCGCTCTCGTTTTTTTTCTGTTGAAGGCAGCTCGCCTGCTGATTCGGATCAGCATGCTGAGCAAAACAGGCTTTTGCCTCTGAGCTTTCATATAGTGCAGCGCTAGCCAGCATCGGTAGATACATCAGGGAAACAGCAATACCTAATAATATTCTCTTCATTTCATATTCCTTACCCCTACCGACTTTTTCCAATTCTACCGCCACTCCCACCCATGACCCTATCCTAAATTGCTTACTCCCCACTCTCAGCGCAAAAACCAAAAAAAATGCCGACTCGAAAGTCAGCATTTTCCGTTCGGAGCGTTATATCACCCCTCGTGCAGCCCGCATTCGCGCTTGAGGCCGAAGAAGCGGGTCTCTTCCTCTGCCATACCCGGCTCCCATTTGCGGGTGGTGTGCGTATCGCCCACCGAGAGGTAGCCCTGGTCCCAGAGCGGGTGATACTTCAGCCCGTGCTTCTGCAGATACTGATAAACGGTACGGTTATCCCAGTCGATGATCGGCAGCACCTTAAACACCCCGCGCTGAACTGCCAGCACCGGTAGCGTGGCGCGGCTGCCGGACTGCTCCCGGCGCAGGCCAGCAAACCAGGTCTGCGCCTTCAGCTCTTTCAGGGCGCGGTTCATCGGCTCGACCTTGTTGATTTCGTTGTACTTCTCAATGCCTTCCACGCCCTGCTCCCACAGCTTGCCGTAGCGCGCTTCCTGCCACGCCGGGCTCTGCTCCGCCCGGTAGATCTTCAGGTTCAGCTTGAGCTTGTCTGCCAGCTCATCAATGAACTGGTAGGTCTCCGGGAACAGGTAGCCGGTATCGGTCAGGATCACCGGGATGTCCGGGCTGATCTGATTCACCAGATGCAGGCTGACCGCCGCCTGGATACCAAAGCTTGAGGAGAGCACATACTCGCCGGGCAGATTTTCTAACGCCCAGACGACGCGCTCTTCCGCGCTCAGTTTTTCCAGCTGGCCGTTGGTCTCCGCCAAAGCCAGAATGCGTTCGACTTTTGGCAGATCGTTAAGGGCATTTAGATCGAGTATGGACATAAGAACCTCGTTTGCCTGTTACGCCGAGCGGCACTGCGTTTGCCCGACCTACGATTTTGTAGGCCCGGTAAGCAACGCGCCACCGGGCATGACCACATTACTCCCAGAAATCCCGCGCCGGATCCAGCACCGGACGGATGATCCCCGTCCGGACGGTGAAGTCGCCGAAGCCTTCGCCCGCTTCGCGCTCTTTCGACCAGCGGCCTACCAGCACGTCGATAGAATCAAGGATCTCTGACTCGGTGATGTTCTCACGGTACATGCGCGGAATGCGCGTCCCCATCCGGTTGCCGCCAAGGTGCAGGTTATAGCGCCCCGGCGCTTTACCCACGAGGCCCATCTCCGCCAGCAGCGCACGACCACAGCCGTTCGGGCAGCCGGTCACGCGCATCACGATATGATCGTCACCCACGCCGTGCTTCTCCATGATCGCTTCGACTTTATCGACAAAGCTCGGCAGGAAACGCTCCGCTTCCGCCATCGCCAGCGGACAGGTCGGGAAGGCGACGCAGGCCATGGAGTTCTCGCGCTGCGGTTTCACCGCATCCATCAGACCGTGGGAACGCGCCAGCTTCTCAATCTTCGCCTTCTCGCTCTCCGGCACGCCCGCAACGATCAGGTTCTGGTTCGCGGTCAGGCGGAAATCGCCCTTGTGGATCTTCGCGATCTCCAGCAGGCCGGTCTTCAGCGGACGATCCGGGTAATCAAGGATACGGCCGTTTTCGATAAACAGCGTCAGGTGCCACTTGTTATCGATGCCCTTCACCCAGCCGATGCGATCCCCGCGGCCGGTGAACTCGTACGGACGAACCGGCTCGAATTTCATGCCCGCCCGGCGCTCGACTTCCGCTTTAAAGGTCTCAACGCCCACGCGCTCAAGGGTGTATTTGGTCTTGGCGTTTTTACGATCGGTACGGTTGCCCCAGTCGCGCTGGGTCGTCACGACCGCTTCTGCCACCGCCAGGGTGTGCTCCAGCGGCAGGAAGCCAAACTCGCTCGCGGTGCGGGCGTAGGTTTTCTTGTTACCATGCTCGATAGAGAGGCCACCGCCCACCAGCAGGTTAAAGCCGATCAGCTTGCCGTTCTCGGCGATGGCGATAAAGTTCATGTCGTTGGCGTGCAGATCGACGTCGTTCTGCGGCGGGATCACCACCGTGGTTTTGAACTTACGCGGCAGATAGGTCTGCCCGAGGATCGGCTCTTCGTCAGTAGTCGCCACCTTCTCCGCGTCGTGCCAGATCTCAGCATAGGCGCGGGTGCGCGGCAGCAGATGCTCAGAGAGCTTCTTCGCCCACTCGTAGGCCTCCGCGTGCAGCTCCGACTCAATCGGGTTAGAGGTGCAGAGCACGTTACGGTTCATGTCGTTGGCAGTCGCCAGCGCGTCCAGGCCCACTTCATGCAGCATCTGGTGGGCAGGCTTAACGTTCTTCTTCAGAATACCGTGGTACTGGAAGGTCTGACGGTTGGTCAGACGAATGCTGCCGTAGAGGGTTTTCTCTTCGGCAAACTTATCGATGGCCTGCCACTGCGCCGGGGTGATGATCCCACCCGGCAGACGGCAACGCAGCATCATGGCATGGCGCGGCTCCAGCTTCTGCTCGGCGCGTTCGGCACGAATATCACGGTCATCCTGCTGATACATACCGTGGAAGCGGATCAGCAGAAAGTTGTCACCTTTAAAACCGCCGGTAAGTCCGTCGTTCAGATCTTCCGCAATTGTACCGCGCAGGTAATTGCTCTCACGTTTCATACGCTCGGCGTCGGTCAGTTTACCTTCGACCACCAGCGGACCTGGGTGTTTATCGCTCATTAGTAGACATCTCGCTGATAACGGCGCTCTACGCGCAGCTCACTTAAATATTCGTCAGCCGTTTCGGTATCCATGCCACCGAACTCGGCAATCACTTCCAGTAAAGCCTGCTCAACGTCGCGCGCCATACGCGTCGCGTCGCCGCAGACATAAATGTGCGCACCTTCGTTGATCCAGCGCCACAGCTCTGCACCCTGTTCGCGCAGCTTATCTTGTACGTATATTTTCTCTTTCTGGTCACGAGACCAGGCCAGATCGATGCGGTTCAGCACGCCCTCTTTGACGTAGCGCTGCCACTCCACCTGGTACAGGAAATCTTCGGTAAAGTGCGGGTTGCCAAAGATCAGCCAGTTTTTACCCGGTGCCTCGTCCGCCGCACGCTGCTGCATAAAGGCGCGGAACGGCGCGATACCGGTGCCAGGGCCGATCATGATCACCGGCGTTTCTGGGTTAGCAGGCAGGCGGAAGTTATCGTTGTGCTCAATGAACACGCGGATCTCACCGTCCTCTTCGACGCGATCGGCAAGGAAGCCCGATGCACCGCCGGTGCGGGCACGGCCTTCAACGTCATAGCGCACCACGCCAATGGTGACGTGCACTTCGCTCTCGACTTCCGCCTGGGATGAGGCGATGGAGTAAAGACGCGGGGTCAGCGGACGCAGCAGGCTAATCAGCGCCTCGGCATCCAGCTGGGCGGCAGAGAAGCGCACCATGTCGACGATCGGCGTCGTCGCGGCGTAGTGCTGGAGTCGCGCCTTGTCGCCCACCATCGGCAGCAGGGTTTCACTGCGGCTCAGTTTGGCGTAGTTCTCAACGATGCTGGCGGTGTTGACCGTCAGCTCAAAATGCCATTCCAGCGCGTCAGAGAGCGGCAGCGTTTTGCCATCCACGGTGACCGGCTCGTCGCCTTTCAGCCACAGCAGCTCAATCAGCTCGCGCACCAGCGCCGGATCGTTCTGATACCACACGCCCAGCGCATCGCCCGGCTGGTAGCGCAGACCGGAGTCGCCCAGATCGATCTCGATATGGCGAACGTCTTTCTCGGAGTCACGACCAGTGATCTTCTGGTTCACGGCAAGCGTAGCGACCAGCGGCTCTTCTTTAGTATAGGGGCTGGAGAAGACCTCGTTGACCACGCCGGTGGCGGTCACTGCCGCCTGGGCCGGGCTTTCGGTGGGCACGCGGGCCTTGAGGATCTCAACGATGCGGGCCCGCCACTCGCTGGCCGCCGTCTGATACTCAACGTCGGCATCCACGCGATCCAGCAGGCGCTCGGCACCCAGCTCCGCCAGCTTGCTGTCAAAATCTTTACCGCACTGGCAGAAGAATTCGTAGGAGGTATCGCCCAGGCCAAACACGGCAAAGGCACTCCCGTTAAGCTTTGGCGCTTTTTTCGAGAACAGGAACTTGTGCAGGGCGACCGCCTCTTCCGGTGGCTCCCCCTCCCCCTGGGTCGAAGCAACCACAACCAGCAGCTTTTCATTGGCAATTTGTTTGAATTTATAGTCGCCAGCGTTGACCAGGTTGACGTTGAGCTTCGCCGCCAGCAGATCGTCACGCAATGCTTCTGCGACGCGACGGGCATTACCGGTTTGCGATGCGCTGAGCAGCGTGATCGTCGGCGTCTCTGCCGCCGGAGCTGGCGCTGCCGCCATCGCTGCTGCGCCTGGCTGCTGGTTAAGCACGCCCCAGAAATAGCCGGAAACCCAGGCGAGCTGGGTCGGTGTTAAATCAGTGGTGGCTGCCTGAAGGCGCGCCAGCTGCTCCGGGTTCAGCGGAAGCAAAGCGGAAGGTGGGGCCTGTGTCGTCATGCGTCGTTATGTTCCAGTAAGCAAAGCGAGTAAAAAAGCGTAAAAACAGAACAGAGTGTAAGGTTAACGGCGTGAATAATAACAATTAAAGAAGGGATGGAAATAACAAATAACTAAAAACGCTAACCGCTTTTAGTCATAGTTATTAACAGTAAAACAGGTTAATTAATATATTGATTTAAAAAGATAAAATGTGAATTTCATGACTATAGTGCAGGCTTTACCGCTTTTGCCTGTTTTAGTTAATGCCAAAAAAGGTCAATTCCGGTAGTATGCGGCGGTTTTTGCCTGTCTGAGAATTCATCATGTCTACCACGTTATTTAAAGATTTCATCTTCGAAGCCGCTCACCGTCTGCCACACGTGCCCGAAGGCCACAAATGCGGTCGCCTGCATGGCCACTCATTTATGGTGCGCCTGGAAATTACCGGTGAAGTCGATCCCCATACGGGTTGGATCATGGACTTTTCCGAGCTAAAGGCGGCGTTTAAGCCGACCTACGACCGGCTGGATCACTACTATCTGAACGATATTCCCGGTCTGGAAAACCCAACCAGCGAAGTGCTGGCAAAGTGGATCTGGGAAGAGATGAAGCCGCTTGTGCCACTGCTGAGCGCAGTGACAATCAAAGAAACCTGTACGGCGGGTTGCGTCTATCGCGGAGAGTGAGAGGCGATCGTGTAGGCCCGGTAAGCGTTAGTGCCACCGGGCGTATTGGTCTATATCAGGCAATATTCAGATATTTATGCGTCTGCATCGACAGACGCCAGTTGCGCGCGATGCAGGTTTCAATGCACAGACGCGTCGCATCCTCTTTCTGGCTGATCGGCTGAAGCGCGATCACCCGCGGCTTATCATCGTGCAGCGTTGCCAACAGTTCATCCAGCGCCTCAACGTCACGCATCCGGCCAACCGGGTGCTTGATCTCATCCGCACGATCCAGCGCCTGCTGGAGGATGTCATACCCGCCGCGCATATTCACCTTCGGTGAAACCGTTACCCAGGTGTTGGTCGAGGTGCGCACTTCATGGGTACCGCTGGTTTCGATCTGGCAGCTAAAGCCGTTTTTCTCCAGCAGCATCGTCAGCGGGATCAGGTCGTGAATGCAGGGTTCGCCGCCGGTGATCACCACGTGGCGAGCGGTATAGCCCTGACGCTCAATGATGGCCAGCAGATCTTCACTGCTTGCCGGGCCCCACTTATCGCTCTCTTTGGTTTTCGCCAGCACGCTGTAGAGGGACACTTCTCGATCGGCGAGCTTATCCCAGGTGTGCTTGGTATCGCACCAGGCACAGCCTACCGGGCACCCCTGCAGACGGATAAAAATAGCGGGAACGCCGGTAAAGTAACCCTCGCCTTGCAAGGTCTGGAACATCTCATTAATCGGGTACTGCATACTCATCTCTGTTTGGCTGTAAAAGGTAAGTATCGCAGATCCCTGCCCTCAGGTCATGTGCAGCAGCTGCGCTATTGCAGCAATAAAAAAACCCGCCGAAGCGGGTTTTCTATTAAGAGTGAAAAGTCAGGAGATTATGCCTGGCCTTTGATCTCTTTACGACCGTTGTACGGCGCTTGTTCACCCAGCGCTTCTTCGATACGAATCAGCTGGTTGTACTTAGCAACACGGTCAGAACGGCTCATGGAACCCGTTTTGATCTGGCCAGCAGCGGTGCCCACAGCCAGGTCAGCGATGGTTGCATCTTCAGTTTCGCCAGAGCGGTGAGAGATAACCGCGGTGTAGCCAGCGTCTTTCGCCATTTTGATCGCAGCCAGCGTTTCGGTCAGAGAACCGATCTGGTTGAATTTGATCAGGATGGAGTTAACGATGCCTTTCTCGATGCCT
>Ga0209463_1001062_pt1 | contig 17725 bp, 18 predicted proteins | sample AgamicMgSfrz_FD_187169 | JGI IMG/M metagenome (GOLD analysis project Ga0209463, IMG submission 187169) | Agave microbial communities from Guanajuato, Mexico - Mg.Sf.rz (SPAdes) (version 2) | ecosystem: Host-associated > Plants > Phyllosphere > Phylloplane/Leaf | place: Guanajuato, Mexico... | reverse complement strand
AGCGATGAGAACTTTAAAGAAGTTTCATAAAGTGACTCACGTTTTAACTTCAGGTGGACAAGGAAATATAGTAGAGAATATTCCGGTGCTTACAGAAATGCAAAAGGTAAGCGATGGTCAAATTCAACTTGTAGCTGGAGCTGGTGTGACGAAAGAAAATATAAAGCGATTGCTAGATGAAACTGGAATTTCGCAAGCTCATGTTGGTACAGCGGTAAGAGAAGGGAAATCATGTTTTGCTGAAATTGATCTTAATTTAGTACAAGAATTAGTTCAAATCATAAAGTGAAATTTTAATTAGTGGGGGGTTCTTCCCCCACTGATTATTAGCCCTCACCAATCGGGCTTTTACGGGCAGTTGATCCACATCTAGCTTCTTTGCTTTCGCTGAATTTTGAGGTGAGGGTCTTACTGCCCATTAAAGCGGGATAAAATAAATGCGTAAGAAAGAGGAGAAACGATGAAGGAAAATACGAAGAAAGAATTATTCTCATGGGCGAAAACGATAGGATTTACTCTTGTATTAATCGCAATTATTCGCGGTGTTTTATTTACACCTTCATTAGTACAAGGCGAATCGATGATGCCCACTTTAGAAAATAACGAACGAGTTCTCGTGAATAAGATTGGTTATAGTATAAGTGGATTAGAACGCTTTGATATTATCGTCTTCCACGGAAAAGAAGGATATGATTTAGTAAAACGAGTAATTGGTTTACCGGGCGATACAGTTGAGTATAAAAATGATGTTTTATATGTAAACGGAAAAGCGATGGAAGAACCATATTTAAAAGAGTTTAAAGAAAAAGCAACAGGCCGTGTATTAACTCCAGACTTTACGTTAGAACAAATCACAGGAAAAACGAAAGTGCCAGAAGGCCAAGTGTTTGTTTTAGGGGATAATCGTGAAGTTTCGAAAGACGGTCGTATGTTTGGATTTATTTCAGAAGATGAAATTGTCGGAAAAGGACAAGCTGTTTTCTGGCCGTTGAAACAAGTAAGAGCGTTATAAAGAAAAAGTATGGGAGAAATATTCTTCCGGTGGATTTAAAGCACATTTTTTGTAAAACTGAATGTTCATTTAAGAAAGACAGAGGCCATTTTGATTAGCATTTTTCAAAATGGCCTCTGTTTATTTGAAGATAGTATTGCAAGGAGGGAATTTACATGATAACGAAAGAAGCAGAAGTTATTTTAAACAGGAAAGGAGCCAGGAAAGTAAACGAAATTCCTAAAGAGGTCTTACAATTACTACAGCAAGGGAAAGTAGAAAGTGTTAATCTAACAGAATGGCTAGCTATAAATCATATTGAACTACTTAAAAATGTCTTACCTTCAATAGGACTCAAGAATAGTTTGGAATGTATAGTAGCTGAATTAGAAAAACAGAACGTTGAAACAGGTATGAAAGTCATACGAATAACAGGAACTTTACTGGATGAAATTATACTCAAAGAGAATGAAGGGAACAAGGAAGATGTACTGTTAAAATTATCTAATCATATTTCAGATAGTGTACGATGTTGGGCAGCGTTTATGAATAAGAAATCAAATAACACATTAAAAGATACATTAACGTACATTCGACCTTTTGCGGCGGATCATCATTTTGGTGTTCGAGAAATTGCTTGGATGTCAATTAGAGAAGACCTTTCACAAAATATAGAAGAAAGTGTGGAATTGTTAGTAGAATGGGCAAAAAGTGAAGATGAGAATATTCGCAGGTTCTCTGTAGAATCTATTCGTCCTCGAGGGGTATGGAGTAAACATATTGAAATATTAAAACAAGAACCTGAAAAAGCACTTCCCATTCTTAATTTACTTAAATCAGATCCATCAAAATATGTACAAGATTCGGTTGGAAACTGGTTAAATGATGCAAGTAAAACTAAACCGGATTGGGTAATGAACCTGTGTGAAGAATGGGAAAAGGATACTGACATAAAATCAACTAGTAGAATTATTAAAAAAGCTAAAAGAACGATTTTGAAAAATAAGTAATATGTAACTAATAGACTTATTAGTTGTACGAAGGAACAATTAATCATGTTAAAAAAAGAATACTTTGAATAACTATGAGAAGAGCATGTATTGATCAATACATGCTCTTTATATTTTCTTTTATATCTGTGTTATTAATGAAAGATGATCAAATTTTATTTCAAATCTAAACTTCCGTACTTTTTTATTTTAACTTTTATTCTAATAGTTTTGTAGCAATGTGAAATTTGGAAATTGAACCGTCGTGATTTCTAAAGTTAATTTTATATTCACTGTCAGGAAGCGAATCACTCCAATATAAATTACATTCACTAATAGTTCGTTCTTCACGTGTTAAAGTTCTATCAATCATCCAAGAGCCTTTCATTCTATATAAATCACATATTATTTGTGTTTTTTTATAGCGGACAAAATATATCGGATTATGTATGTGAAAAAAATATTGATAGAATTGAAAGAATATTTTATAATTTTAAATTATATGTTTGTTTCGAAAAACGGAATTTAAGTTCCGAAATTCGGAATAAGAGGGAGATAGAATGAGTATAAATAAAACGGCAGTTAAAACAATGGATATTTTAGAGTTGTTTTATGAGCATGAAGAGCTCAGTTTAACAGAGATGGTTCAGCTTACAAGTATGCCGAAAACATCTGTTTATCGTTTAATTGGCTCGTTAGAAGAAATGGAGTTTTTACAAAAAAACGAAAAGGGGAAATATCGTCTAGGAGTCGTTTTTTTACGGTTCGGTCAACTTGTCTCACAAAGATTATCAGTAAGAAATATTGCGATTCCATATATGAAAGAGCTTAGAGATAGTTTAGGGCAGGCAGTTAATTTAATTATCCAAGATGGAAATGACGCGATTTATGTGGAAAAGATGGAAGGTGTTCAGCCTGTACGTGTGTATACGGCGGTTGGAAGACGAGCTCCACTTTATGCCGGTGCATGTCCGAGGATTTTATTATCATATTTCTCAGAGGAAGAGAAACAGAAGTACGTAGAGGAAACGGATTTAAAACAGTTTGCAGATGGAACAATCGTGGATAAGAAACAATTGCTAGAAGTGTTACAAATGGCGAAAAAGGAAGGACATACAATTAGCTACTCTGAGTTAGAAAATCATACAGCGGCTATAGCAGCACCCATTTTCGCAAGCGATGGAACGATTGTAGCAGGCATTAGTATTTCGGGATTAGCAATTGAGTACAGCGAAAGCAATATATCATATTTTATCGCGAAGGTAAAAGAGACAGCAAATCGCATTTCGAAAGAACTCGGCTTTTTGGCATAGAAAGAGGGAGTGGGATGAAATTTTCTGCGTTAGGGGATCAAGCAATTATTGTTACATTTGGTGAAGAGATCGGGATGGATGTATACGAAAAAGTACAACGACTATTTCAAGCGTTGCAGCAACATCCGTTTACAGGAATGATTGAATGCGTTCCGTCGTTCACTTCATTAGCCGTTTACTACAATTTATATGAAGTATGGAAGGAAAATGATAGAAAGATAAGACCGTACGATTACGTATGCCAATACATAACTGGAATGTTCGATACGTATAAGGAAGAGCTGAGACGAGAAGTGAAACATATTTCTATACCAGTTTGTTACGGGGGAGAATATGGACCTGATTTAGAAGAGGTCGCACATTATCACGATTTACAAGTAGAAGATGTAATTCGAATACATAGTGAAACAACATATTTTGTATATATGCTAGGTTTTACACCAGGATTCCCGTATTTAGGAGGACTATCAAAAGAACTAGAAACACCTAGAAAAGAAATACCACGGTTGCAAATCTCTCCGGGTTCAGTAGGTATCGGTGGAAATCAAACAGGTATTTATCCGCTTGAAACACCGGGTGGATGGAATATTATTGGCCGAACACCAATCTCCTTATTTAATCCGGAAGAAGAAACACCAACCTATATCCAAAGCGGTATGTATTTACGATTTATTCCAATAACGAAAGAAGAGTACGTATCACTTGAGGGGGCTAAGGAATGGATGTAGAGGTTTTGCATGCAGGGATGTTTACAACAGTCCAAGATTTAGGGCGATCTCATTATCAACAATACGGCGTACCTGTTGGCGGGGCTATGGATCAAAGTGCACTTCGGATGATCAATATGTTAGTTGGTAATGAAGAGAATGAAGCGGGACTTGAAATGACGATCATGGGGCCTAAATTGTTAATAAAGAAAACAACTTTACTTGCGATTGGCGGAGCAGATATGGAACCGTTATTAAACGGAGAACGTATCCCGTTATGGCGTCCCATTTTAGCGGAAGAAGGTAGCATGCTTTGTTTTGGAAAAGTGAAAAGTGGTTGCAGAACGTATGTGACTTTTGCAGGTGGTATGCATATTGACCGTACAATGGGAAGCAAAAGTACTTACATACGTGCAGCGATTGGTGGTATGGAAGGAAGAATGCTGAAAAAAGGTGACTATTTTCAACTTGGTGAACGATCAGAAATGGCTCATCGTTTCATTCAAGATTTACAAAAGGATGAGCGAATCAAAACGAAATGGGCAATTAGCAGCAGCGTAAGGCCAAAATATAAGAAACATCCTAAGCTTCGTGTCATAACTGATTTTGAATATGATCAATTTACAGAAGAAAGTAGAAAGGCATTTTTTACGAAAGACTATAAGGTATCTAATTATGCTGACCGTATGGGCTATAGGGTTGAGGGAGAAGTTTTAAATAGGATGGAAGAAACAGAGATTTTATCGAGTCCCGTTACATTCGGAACGATTCAAGTTCCAAACGGTGGACAGCCGATTATATTAATGGCAGATAGGCAAACGACAGGTGGCTATCCGAGAATGGGAAATATTATTTTAATAGATCTTCCTCTTCTTGCCCAGCTAAAACCAGGAGACTATGTTTCATTTGAGCAAATTACGCTTGAAGAAGCGGAACAATTGTACATAGAACAAGAAGTAAATATGAATCTATTAAAGAAATTCATTGCTTTACGAAGCTGAAATTAGGAGGGTAATATTGTGACTACAATTGATTTAAACTGTGATTTAGGAGAAAGTTTTGGCGCTTATAAAATGGGGAGTGATGATGAAATTCTTCCATTCGTATCCTCTATAAATGTTGCTTGCGGTTTTCATGCGGGTGATCCGTCCGTTATGCGGCAAACAGTTGAAAAGGCAATGCAGCAAAACGTAGCGATAGGGGCACACCCAGGGTTTCCAGATTTAATTGGATTTGGGAGAAGAAACATGAACGTTTCAGCAAGTGAAGTATACGATTATGTTTTATATCAAATTGGTGCATTAGACGGGTTTGTAAAAGCAGCTGGCGGGAAGATGCAGCATGTAAAGCCACACGGTGCTTTATATAATATGGCGGCGACTAATCCGGAAATTGCAGATGCAATCGCAAAGGCAATTTCTCATGTGAATCCAAAGTTATTACTTTACGGATTGGCAAATAGCGAGGCATATAAACAGGCTGCGGAAAAATATAACGTAACTCTCCTACAAGAAGCTTTTGCAGATCGTACGTATAGGCAAGATGGAACATTAACAAGTCGTACAGAAGAGAATGCGCTTATAAAAAATGAAGACGAAGCGATAAAACAAGTGATTCAAATGGTGAAAGAAGGCTATGTAAATTCGGTGAATGGAGAGAAAGTAACAGTTCAGGCGAAAACGATTTGTTTACATGGTGATGGAGAAAAAGCAGTGCAATTTGCGGAAAAAATATACAGAACATTCAAACTTGAAGGTGTTTCTATTTGTGCACCAAAATAAAAAATAGGGGGAAGTGCTGGAATGATTAAATTAATCGGGATACTACTTGTTGCAGTTGGTTTTTTATTTAGATTAAATACACTATTAGTAGTTATGGTCGCAGGTATTGTTACTGGTATGGTTTCAGGATTAAGTTTTTATGATGTGATCAGCATGTTCGGTAAATTTTTCATAGAAAATAGATATATGTCTATGCCGATAATATTAACTTTACCGGTAATCGGAATTTTAGAGCGTTACGGTTTAAAAGAAAGAGCAGAAGCACTTATAACGAAATCAAAAGGCGCAACAACTGGAAGAGTATTAATGTCATATTTTACGATAAGAGAATCATCAGCAGCACTAGGGCTTAATATTGGTGGTCATGCGCAAACAGTAAGACCGCTTGTTGCACCGATGGCAGAAGGAGCGGCACAAGGTAAATACGGTAAACTACCTGAAAAATTAAGAGAGAAGATCAAAGCAAATGCAGCTGCTGCGGAAAATACAGCTTGGTTTTTCGGAGAAGATATATTTATCGCAACTGGTGCCATTTTATTAATGAAAGGATTCTTCGATTCAGTAGGTATGCATGTCGGTGTTTGGGATATGGCACTTTGGGGGATTCCAACTGCAATATCTGCACTTATCGTGAGCTGGATTAGATTTAGAAGGTTTGATAAATATATAGAGAAAACAATGAAGGCAGAAGCAAAAGAAGAGAAGGAGGCAATATAATATGAACATCATAACTATGGATACAATCTATTATGTATTAGGTATAATCGTTGCATTTATCGCTGTTCGTATTGCGTTTGATCGTGAGCATCCAAATCGATTTGGTTCTAGTTTATTTTGGGCATTGTTTGCAGTTACATTTTTGTTTGGAAATGTAATTCCTTCGTTTTACGTTGGTTGTATTGTGCTTGCTATGGTCGTATTAGCTTCATTAAATAAAGTAACAAAGTCTCAGGAAAAAGAAGTACCAGTGCAAGAACGTGTAAAACATGCGGAGAAATTAAAGAATAAAATCTTTATGCCTGCACTTTTAATTCCTATTTTTACAATTATCGGTACGTTAACGTTAGGGAAAATTAAATGGGGAAATGTATCCCTTGTTGATCCAGATAAAGTAACGCTAGTAGCATTAGCACTAGGAGCATTACTTGCGTTCGTTGCTGCGATGCGAATTACAAAATCGAAAATAACAACGCCTGTTCAAGAAGGAAGTAGATTATTACAAGCTGTCGGCTGGGCTGTTATTTTACCACAAATGTTAGCAGCACTTGGCGGTATTTTCGCAAAATCTGGCGTTGGACAAGTCGTTTCTGATTTAGTCGGCCAAGTATTACCGACAGAGTATCCGTTCGTTGCTGTTATGGCGTATTGTTTAGGAATGATGCTCTTTACAGTCGTAATGGGAAATGCTTTCGCAGCGTTTGCCGTAATTACTGGCGGAATTGGCTTACCTTTAATTGTTCAAATGCACGGTGGAAACCCAGCAATTATGGCAGCTCTTGGTATGTTTGCTGGATATTGCGGAACGTTACTTACTCCAATGGCAGCAAACTTTAATATCGTTCCGGCAATGCTTTTAGAGCTAAAAGATAAAAATGCGGTTATTAAAGCGCAAGTCCCAATTGCTCTTTCGATCTTTATCATAAATATGTTTATTATGTACGGCTTAGTATATCGTTTCTAATTAGGAGGGTAAAACTATGAAAACAGTATTATTAACAGGATTTGATCCGTTCGGCGGAGAAAGTATCAATCCAGCTTGGGAAGTCGCAAAAAGTTTGCATGAAAAAACAATCGGAGAGTACAAGATTATAAGTAAACAAGTACCAACCGTATTTCATAAATCAATAAAAGTTTTAAACGAATATATACAAGAACTAAACCCTGAAATAATTATATGTATCGGACAAGCTGGGGGCAGACCAGATATTACGATAGAGCGTGTCGCAATTAATATCGATGATGCAAGAATAGCTGACAATGAAGGGAATCAGCCGGTAGATGTACCAGTTATAGAAGGAGGACCTGCTGCCTATTGGTCTACACTTCCGATGAAAGCAATCGTAAAAAAGCTTCAAGAAGAAGGCATACCAGCTTCCGTTTCACAAACAGCAGGTACATTCGTTTGTAATCACTTATTCTATGGTCTTATGCATGAAATAGAGAACCGTGATAAGAAAATAAAAGGTGGATTTGTCCATATTCCGTTTTTACCAGAACAAGCGAGTAACTATCCAGGCCAACCGAGTATGTCACTTACTACTATTAGTAAAGGGATAGAATTGGCAGTTGAGGTAACGACGGAAGTAGAGGTAGATATTGTAGAGGTTGGGGGTGCGACGCATTAAATAAACCGAAGTGTACAACACCTCCTGTAAACAACTGGTATAATAAGAATAGGAAAATACATAGAGGTGATTTTTGTGCAACAATTTGAAGAAGTACGTTCAATTTTAGAAAAAGCGAAGAAAATTACAGTATTAACAGGTGCAGGTGCAAGTACGGAAAGTGGTATCCCAGATTTTCGTTCAGCAAATGGATTGTACGCTGATGCAAATGTGGAAATGTACTTATCGAGAGGGTACTATAACCGAAGCCCGAAAGAGTTTTGGAAGCATTATAAAGAAATTTTTCAAATTAATACGTTTCATCAATATAAACCAAATCGTGGGCATCGCTTTTTAGCTGAATTAGAAGAACAAGGGAAAGATATTACGATTTTAACGCAAAATATTGACGGTTTACATCAATTAGGTGGTAGTAAACATGTTATTGATCTACATGGAACACTGCAAACAGCGCATTGTCCAAAATGTAAAGCGGGATATGACTTGCAGTATATGATTGATCATGAAGTGCCTCGCTGTCAGAAGTGTAATTTCATTTTAAATCCAGACGTTGTTTTATACGGAGATACACTGCCGCAATATCAAAACGCGATGAAACGTTTATATGAAACAGATGTGCTTATCGTCATGGGAACATCATTAAAAGTACAGCCTGTCGCTTCATTCCCAGAAATCGCAAAGAGAGAAGTAGGAGCAAAGACTATTTTAGTAAATGAAGAGCTAACAGGGCAAGAATATAACTTTGATTTTGTTTTTCAAAATAAGATTGGTGAATTTGTAGAAGGATTATCATCAATGAAATAAAATATCAAAAAAACTGAGGTATCTACCTCAGTTTTTTATTTGAGTAATCGCTGTTTTAAGCCACATGAAAACATGTTGATAATGTAGTAACAACATCTCTATAATTTATAAAAAGGTGTTTCGTAGGTAAAATAGCAGAGTAAGAAGTAATATTATCTTTAGTGAATACACAATCGTCATAAAGTAAGCTAATGTGTAGCTGTTGTAAAGGTTCTATTTGATTTTGTTTTAAGTATAAAACTAAGTCATTATAAAGTTGCGTACTATACTCACTTACAGACCATTCTAATGAATGCTGACCTACTATGTTAGTCCACCATACTTTAAAACTACATATTAACTCTTTAAAGGATTCCTCATTACATAAATGAGTGTCAAAAAGCTTCTCATAAAAGATATGATTTTCTTCATGAAAAATTTGTAAATCATATTTGTCGTTAGCAATTTTTTTGCGAAGTGTATGCCATAATTCTTCGAAATTCGCTTCAAAGTTAGTAGAGAAATTGAATTGCCTTGCTATGTAAGGAAATCTTAAATTTTCTTTTTTCTCTTTTTGGTTGAGATGAATATTTTAAATATAAATCATAAAGTTTAAACAATGTGACGTATTAGTATGAATTGTGAATGAATCTGTCATTTCATTTTCTCCTTAGTAATGGATTTTATTGTTAGTATACAAAGAAATGTAAATGAAAGGTATGAAAAATAATTATATACAATCTTTCTTTTAGAATAACATTCATGTTATTTCTTAATAAGGGAATGGTAATAAATAGGATATAAAATTAAAAAACTGAAAATTAAATCTTTTAATTCTTATGTAATTAATATAAAATTCTATATATATCATATAAATAAATTTGATACATAATGGTTCTGTGTAGAAATGTTAATAGAATGAAGCGAGGGAGCGAAATGAGACAGAAAAAGGAGCAGAAGAAACAATCGAAAAAGAAAAAGACTCATATTCCATTTCGATTAAATGTACTATTTTTTATCGTTTTTCTTTTATTTTCAGCTATTATAATTCAATTAGGTAAAGTACAAATCATTGATGGAGAAACGTATAGAAATGAAGTGAACAAAAAAGAAGATGTAACGGTAAGCACACCTGTACCTAGAGGGAAAATGTTTGATCGACAAGGCCATGTGATTGTAAATAATAAACCGCTACGAACCGTTACATATACGAAAATGAAAGGAGTAGATTCGAAAGAAGTTTTACAAGTAGCAAGAAATTTAGCCCAGCTAATTGAAATGTCGCCAGAAGATATAGATAAGTTGACAGAAACAGATAAGAAAGATTTTTGGATGCAGTTAAATGAAAAACAGGCAGCAACAAAAGTAACGAAAGAAGATGAGAATACATTTAGGAAGCAAGAGATAGAAGGGAAAGAATTAGATAAAAAAGTAGAAGAGTTACGTAGGCAAAGAATTACACAAGAAGAATTAAGCGAACTTTCAAAAGAGGATTTAGAAGTACTAGCGATTAAAGGTAGAATGAATGCGGGATATAAAATGACGCCGCAAATCGTTAAAAAAGATGTAAGTCAAAATGAATATGCAGTCGTAAGCGAAAGATTGGCAAGCTTGCCAGGAGTAGATACGACAGTAGATTGGGAACGTGAATACCCAAATGATAAAATACTTCGTTCTATCCTTGGGAGCGTTTCTACTGAAAATGAAGGATTGCCAAGAGAACAATTGGATTATTACTTAGTACGTGATTATAACAGAAATGATCGTATTGGTAAGAGTTACATTGAAAAACAATACGAAGATGCACTACATGGAACGAAAGAACAGACTAGAAATATTACAGATAAAACAGGGAATATTATTCGAACTGAAAAAGTGACAGAAGGAAAAAGTGGAAATAATTTAATGTTAACAGTTGATATGGATTTACAGAAAAAAGTAGAAGAAAGTCTTGAAAAGAATTTACGAGCATTCCATTCTGCAGAGCCAATGATGGATCGTGCGTTCGTTGTAATGATGAACCCGAAAAACGGCCAAATTTTATCAATGGCAGGAAAGAAAATTGTAAATAAAGATGGCGGAATGCAAATAGAAGACTACGCTTTAGGAACGATGACAAGTTCTTATGAATTAGGATCAACTGTAAAAGGGGCTACTTTATTAGCCGGATATCAAACAGAAACGATTAAGCCGTATACGCATTTCTTTGATGCACCAATGTATTTTAAAGGAAGTACTAAGCCGAAGAAATCGTGGAAAGATTTTGGTGATATTGATGATTTAAGAGCTTTACAAGTTTCATCAAATGTATATATGTTTAATACAGCTTTAAAAATGGCGGGTATAAATTATGTGCCAAATAATCCATTAGATATTAGAAAAGAGACATTTAATAAAATGCGTTACTATTTTAGACAATTTGGATTAGGTGTACCGACTGGTATTGACTTGCCGAATGAATCGATTGGTCAAATAGGTAGAACTGATAACATACCTGGTTTTTTACTTGATTATGCGATTGGACAGTACGATACATATACGCCGCTTCAACTTGCTCAATATATTTCAACAATTGCAAATGGCGGTTACCGAATGAAACCGCAAATTGTACAAGAAGTGAGAGAGCAACCACATAGACCAGAGGATGTTGGAAAAGTTATTCGATCTATTGAACCAGTTATTTTAAATCGAGTGGATATGAATACTTCATACATTAATCATGTAAAAGAAGGGTTTAGAAGAGTATTCCAGGAAACTGACGGAACAGGTGCTGGAACGTTTAAAGGATTACCATATAAACCAGCTGGAAAAACAGGGACAGCTGAAACTGTATATGGTGGAGAAAGTGATATTGGAAGAGATGAAAACAATAACCGAAAAAAATGTTATAATTTAACTCTTGCCGGTTATGCACCATATGATGCTGATCCAGAAGTAGCTTTTTCAGTTGTTGTACCATGGGTAAATGATGACAAATCAGGAATTAATTCCGCGATTGGTAAAGAGATTTTGGATGCATATTTTGAATTGAAAACGAAAAGATCGGGTGGAAATCCAGTCCCAGTAGAGCAGCCGAACAAGGCCCAGTAAAAATAATATCACTGCATTGAGACATATGGTGCAGTGATATATTTTTTGATTTAAAAAGCATTTGAATAAGGTGGGAATGGATATGAAACAGGAGATTAAGAGAGGTTGGGGGAAATACATACTCTTCGTGTTTGTTTTGGTAGTAGCCTATCATTCTTTTACTTTATGTAAAGTGGAAGGGAAATCGATGCAACCGACTTTATATGAAGAAGACTACGTATTTGTAAATAAAGCAGCCGTACATTTTTCTAATTTAGAGCACGGGGAAATTGTCATTATAAAGGAAGAGGATGAGTCGAAATATTATGTAAAACGAGTAATAGGACTTCCTGGCGACGTAATTAACATAACGAATGGATCCGTATATGTGAATGATAAAAAGCAAGAAGAACCATATACAAATAAAGATTTATTCAATAATACACAAGTGTTTTATAACTTTCAAAAAACAAAAATCCCGCCAAATAAGTTATTTGTAATGGGAGATAATCGTGAACTTAGTAGAGATAGTCGAAATGGCTTAGGCTATATTGAAGAAGATAATATAATAGGAAAAGTGGAATTTGTTTATTATCCTTTTTCAAAAATGAAGATCATAGAATAAGTGGGGATTTATAAAACCCCACTTATTCAAGTTTTACTTTATCTTCTTTAAAAAACCTTTTGGATTAAATGATATGAAAAACTTATGTTTAGATTCATCGATTATGAAATTGTTATTTGTAGCTAAAAACTCTTCAACAGCTTCCATTGGGCCAGGACCCCAATCGGGAGAAACAGGATTTCCATTAATAGATGTATCTTCTACAATAATATAACTGCCAGCTGTAACAACAGATTTATAAAGTAAAAGTTCTTTTGCTACATGATCTTTACTATGATCTGAATCTAAAATAACTAAAATTACATCATTAGGTTTACGCATACTTAATATTGTTTGCACAGCGGTTACTGAAACAGAAGAAGCTGTTAAATACGTAATGCGATCATGGGATGGACGATTTGGTTGAGGGAATATATCAAGAGTAAGAACGTGGCCTTTTCCAATTAAATCTAATATAGAAGCTAAATACAATGCGCTACCACCATAACAAGTGCCACATTCAATAATTAAATCGGGTTTTAATTCGTAAATAATTTCTTGATACAAAAAAAGGTCAGAGGGAAGTTTGAGAATAGGGACCCCAAGCCAATGAGTATCATATAACCAGACTCGACTGTCGTAATATTGTTTTAAAAATTCGCTGCTTATGTTATCGATTTTGAACACTCCTTTCTGAAACGAAAGTTGTACAATATATTATGTAAGATATGATTATAAGGAGAATGATTTTTAATAAAATTGAGCAAAATACCTCATTAAAAACCAATTGTTTGTATAATAAAAAAATCTTTATTCACCAAGTCTAATCAAAATGCAGTTTAAATCTGTAGATGAGAGGAAAAGGGAAGGAAATGAACGTATGTATAAGTACACAATTTGTTTCATTAGAAAGGGAAATAAAATACTCTTACTAAATAGAAATAAAAAGCCGAATATGGGAATGTGGAATGGCGTTGGTGGGAAAATTGAAGACAATGAAACACCATATGAAGGAATAATTAGAGAAACGCTTGAGGAAACAGGCATAGATCTTCCAAGTGTAACGTATAAAGGGAATGTGATTTTTAAAAGTAAGGATGAGCCTCGGGATAGTGAAGGAATGTATGTATTCCTTGCTGACCTGCCAGCTGGAGTACATATAGACACGCCAGTAAGTACAGCCGAAGGATTATTGGAATGGAAAGAAATTGATTGGATATTAGATTGTGATAATAGAGGGGTAGTTAGCAATTTACCAAAATACTTACCAATAGCATTAAATGAGGAAAACAAGTTAGAGCATATATTCACATATGATAACCGGAATATTATTAATTATACAACTGCATGTTTGAAGGAAGATGATGTAAACAAAAGGTATATAAAAAGATCACTTTCATACTCTAATTGATAAAATATTTTAAAGAGCAATCAGTATTTTTATGCTGATTGCTCTCATTATATATGTGAGGTGATGATATGTTCCAGAAATACAATTCATTGGTCATAATCGTCATATGTACGATGTTTCTTTTTGTTAGCTACGAATCGCCTTTATGATAAATCGATGTTGCTTCACATCAAAATATCCTTTTTGCAAGATGATTTCATGTATACGATATAGTTCCTTATAATACCTTTCGACAGTAAAATCAGGAATTTGCCACGGAATTGCTTTTAAATAATAGACGATAGCGCCAATATCATAAAAACGTTGAAAAGGAAACTCTTCTTTTGCTTCTAAAATAGTAAATCCATTTTCCTGTAGTTCATTACATGCCGCTTCAAGCGACCAACTTGCAAATTCACTATTTAGTGGTGTGTCAAACTGTTCATTAAGTTCAGCGCAATCGAGACCACCAACTTGTTGTGTAAGGAAAATTCCATTAGGAGAGAGAATTCTGTTTACCTCAGAAGCAGAATAGGATTCATGTTGATTCATAATGAAATCAAACTGTTCATTTTGAAATGGTAAAGCAGTATCATCGGTCACTTCTACAACAGTAACCCCTAAAGGCTCTAATTTGTTTCGAGCAATTGGCACATTTGGAGCATAACCTTCAGTAGCATAAATAGTTGATGGGAACGGTTGTAACATAGATAAAAACTCTCCGCCGCCAGTACCCATATCGAGCATTGATTCTGCACGCTGCATAAGCTGGAAAGCAGTACTGCCGTATGACCATGATAAAGGCTCGCTCTTCATTCGGCCAGTTTCTGAAATAAAGGAAAAATCCCAGCCGCTAAAATGTGTATTTGCACTTTCTAATAAAGTTAAAAATAATGGATCACGTTTCATAATTATGTCCTCCTATTTTTCAATGAATGATATGATGAGAAAGGAAAAAGGGAGGACCTCTTATGAAAGAGAAGCGGTTTTACGTTTCGTGTTCGAATAGATTCATATAAAGTTACTCCTTGTGAGAATGGTTATTTATATATTCGGGATAAGTAAGTGAAAGTCCTTTGAACTTATGAGGGAAGGTCGTTGTTTGAAAACTGCCATTCATGCTGTTCAATAATCGGGCCATTAAATGGAATAAAACTTATTGAATGAAACGGGATAATGCAATACATATTGATTACATGCACTTCAATATTTTTGAATTTTCTTAAATTCTCTCTTGAACCTCTAGTTACTTTAGGTTTTATAATGAATCTATACTTTTAATAGGGGGATTTAGATGAATAAGGATAAAAAGTTTTCTATTGGAGAATTCTCAGGGAAAACGGGAATACCAATTCCTACTTTGCATTACTATGATGAAATCGGGTTGTTACAACCAGAAAAGAATCCTTCTTCAGGGCACCGCATTTATAAGTATCACGATATTATAACCTTACAAAAAATTTTAAGTCTAAAATTTCTAGGCTATAGTCTAGATAAAGTCGCTAATTTGTTACACGAATCAAGTTTTGGTGTTGATTTGAATGAAAGTTTGTCTCTCCATTTGCAAGTGTTAGAAAGAGAACACGAACAAATTGAGCAATCAATGCAAGCAATTAAAAGAGTAATGAAGTTAGTCGAAGAGGAAGAAGAAGTAGATAGTACTGTATTGTTTAGTCTTATTTACGGTAGGAATACAGAACATACACACAAAGAATGGATGGACCGCCATAAGTTAACAGATATCGTGGAAGAATTATCAAAGAAACGAGAAGAAGATAAAGTTGCCTTAGATAAAACGTTTATTCAATTGTCTAAAAAGGTTAAACAATTATATGGTAAACCAGTCGAGGATTCGAAAGTACAAGAGATGGTTAAGGCATATATAGGAGGGTCTTTTTCATTTCTTAGTGAAGATTTGATACAAAAGTTAGCTAATACTAGTGTGGAAGAACTGGATATGCAAGAACTTGAAAATATGATACCTTCGCCTTTCGTAGAAGATGAACAAAAGTGGCTTAATCAAGCGATGGAATATTATATGAAGCAAGTAGAAATGGAAGAGGGATAGATTTTATGAGCAATTGTAGGTGGCTTAGCTTCATCGAAATAATGCAATAGACCTTTCATTGAAGAAGGGGAATATTGGGGGGGAGTTACGTTTGTTATTGCTTTATTCAAAAGAAAGAAACGCTTATGCTTCATTTTTGAAGTATAAGCGTTTTTGTTTAAAATACTTAAAAAGAAAAATCTTTTGGCAAAGTATCATTTTTAATAACCGTTCGTAACCCATGTTTTATAATCCAAGGGTTAACAGGATGCTGTTTGTCGCGTAATTGCTGCAACCATTGAAAAACAAGTTCTTTATCTTCTTTCGTAATATCATTAATATGATTAGCTACTGATTTTTGAACATATTTAGAAGGGTCATTCATTAAAGGTTCAAGAAGCTGTAAATTGTACTTAAAGTCACCTTTCAGAGCTCCTATTTTTTTAGCCCAAGGAAGCCTTGGTCTTGTACCTTCAGAAACTAATCTTCTAATGTGGCTGTTTTCGTCATGAAGCCACTGTTGTAGTATGTCTAGCGTGTCTTCATGGTATGTTTCAAGAAAAGGCCGAATGGTATATTCAGCAGTATTCCTTTTTGTTATTTCATACATGGCGTTGAATGAGGTTTCAAAATCGTTAAGTCCATATTTTTCAACGTATTTTGCGATAGGCATGTACATATATCCGTTTGTAAATGTGCCTACTTCTGTTGTATTTTCTGGTCCCAGAGTTCTCAGTAATATATGTATTGCTTCATTAAAATCTTTTTGTAAAGCATTGTGTAATTCATCTGCCAATACTTCAATACGCTGCTTTAACTCTAAATTTTCAACTTTACATGTTACGGAAGATACAAAGTTTCTTTTAGAGAAAGTAGGATCGTGTTTACAAATAGAATCAGCCATTTTTTCTGCTAATTCTTCGTTAAACAAAAATTTTAGCGGAACATATTTACTCATTTTTTCACCTCGGTGGTCAGTTAAAAGCAATTTTTATTTTTTAATCGACAATCCATAAACTAAAGTCTCACTTGGAGTCGTAATACTAAAACCAGTCGTCTTATAATCAAGTTTCACCGTATCACCAGTGTAATCTTTCGTGAATGAATCCATTTGTACAATAAAATCAGCATCTTCATATACAACATCATCTGCAACATATGTATCCCAAATTAAATCGACATCAACGAAAATACTACAAGAGTTTGTCATTGTTCCTCTAATACGAATAATCTTTTTGTCTTCACGTTCTAGACTATGTATAGCTGCTTTTGCTTCATCAGTAATGCGAATGTTCATGGTATCCCAACCTTTATTTATATTTCCTTTATTATTGCAAAAACAAGAGCAATAGGGAAGTAAAGAGGTTTGTAACAAAAAAACGAGCAAACAAATTTGTTTGCTCGTTTCATTTTATTTTAGTTCACATTTATCAAGTGGAATGACTTTTGTTTTCTTCGTAAATTTATATCCTAACCATAGTACTAAGAAGAGTGGTAAACCGATGTAAGAAACGAGTACACCGTTCCAATCGATTGATTTGCCCATAAATGCGCCGTAGTTTTGACCTAAAATTACGATAACACAAAGTGCAAATGCAAAGATTGGACCGAACGGGAACCATTTTGCTCTATATGGTAAGTCTTTTAAATCTTTTCCTTGTGCGATATATGCTTTACGGAAGCGATAATGACTAATTGCAATGCCG
>Ga0209463_1001060_pt1 | contig 17739 bp, 20 predicted proteins | sample AgamicMgSfrz_FD_187169 | JGI IMG/M metagenome (GOLD analysis project Ga0209463, IMG submission 187169) | Agave microbial communities from Guanajuato, Mexico - Mg.Sf.rz (SPAdes) (version 2) | ecosystem: Host-associated > Plants > Phyllosphere > Phylloplane/Leaf | place: Guanajuato, Mexico... | reverse complement strand
GTAAAAATAAAAACAGGAATCATCCTGTCAAGTAAAGCTAAAGTACCGATGGTCGGGGTCGAACCGACACTCCCGAAGGAACACGATTTTGAGTCGTGCGCGTCTGCCAATTCCGCCACATCGGCATGATATCGAGCTTTCTAATACGTTTGTTCCGTATTACTACGTACGATCACGTTCAAAAGTGATAATGTAATTATAGTACGATATAGCTAAAGAGTCAACACCTTTTTCGAAAAAAATTGTCGAAGTATGTTTACGCTGGTTGTACGGTGGGTACATGCGGTTAGTTAGGCGAGTTTCTTCCATATTATATATACTCAGGATTTTGATATTTAGATTATAGGAACCAACAAATAAAATAGCCCCCACTTTGTAAGTGAGGGCCGTGCTAGCTTCGTATGTTACCGCTAAAAAACTTCTTAGGGTTAACCCTAAAAGTGGGCGTAGATTGCGAACGCTAATTTAACGTTCATACTCACGTTGACTTGAATCGCAACAATATCAACATTTATCAACGTTTAAGATGGTTAGTTATATTCGGATAGATTGGTTTCAACGTTAGTTCTCAAAGGTCAATATTGTTAATTCAGTGATAACCAAATAATTCCGAACCAATGTTATGTAAAAGTACTAATGAAGAAAACAGGGTTTTAGTACGCATACTTTCTTTACCTATGTTCTCCTCCTCTATCCGTTGCGTGATCGTTTTCTCTGTAGTCAAACATTCTATCCTGCGCTAAACGCTCACCGTGTGAACGACCTAATTGATCGTCCATGTATCGAACTTGTTCACGATCTCTCCCTTCTTGCCTAAACAACGTAGCTGCTGCCTCTAATTGTCCTTTAATTTCTTGTTCAAGAGCTTCTTTTTGTTTTAAACTCCTTATTTCACCCATTAGTGCATCTAACGCTTGGCTTCGTTCCCTCTCTTCCTTTTCTCTTTGAAGTGTTATTTCTTCTTTCATTTTCTTTTCTCTCATATATTCCTCGTGTATTTTCCGCTCTTTTTCTTTCTCAGCAAAATAGCTATCTATATCCGCAATTTCATTGTTCATCTTACTTTGATAATAGTTATGCCAGTCTTCGTGTGCTTTATCTAAACTATACCCTTTTTCTAATAAACTACATGTACTTTGAATTGCTTCTATACTAAGATTAAAATCTCCATAATCCTTCAAATCATAATCTAACATAGGGTACTGCCTTTTTAACATTCTTATATTTGATGCTAAAAAATCCATTCTTTCTGTATCAGCACCTGATGCTGGATTCTGTTCAGTTAAAATTGGAAATTCTCTTTGCTTCATTTCTTCAACTTTCTTTCTTGCGTTTTTACGGTAATGATTTTCTTTCAGCTCCACAAACTTCCCATAAGTTGGCATAAGAACACAGAGCGTTATAGCCCAAAGGAAAAAAGTTAAAATACCGTATAATAATAACGATACGGTAGTAGACATTGAAGTAAAGATAGTATTAAAGTCCAAGGGAGTGAAAAATCTAAGGATAACAAATAGAATTAAAAACAATACAGCGTTGTGTCTTTTACTAACCATGTCAAAAAGTGGTTTGGGCACTGCTGTTAGTTCTTTTTCTCTTTTTTTAAATTCTTTATAAGCCAATTCTCTTTTCTTTCTCCATTGTGCAGAAATAACTCTTTCGTTTTCTACGTTTATATCAAATTGCTCCTGTAATTTACGTAATTTAGGTATTACCTCCTTTTTAGCATTTAGTATGTCGCCAATGTAATAATTGCTCTGTTTGTACAATGATGTACCTCCTCTATGTATGTTATATTCCACTTTGCTATTATATATTATTTGAGTGACTTTTTAGGAAAAAAGAATTATAAAAGAAACAATTTTTATAAAAAAACTACATATAAAATCACACTCAATGATTTTATAACGTAATTAATAAAAAGAGCAGCCTATTTAAGAGGCCACTCCGTTATTTCTATGCGCCTGCCTCGCCAGCAAGATATATCTGACGCGCTAATTCTGACGCAAACTTATCTATATCTGCTTCTTCACGAACGACAATACTGTCCGCCAGCTTAGCGATATTGATTCCGCCGTTACCTGGCGCATATTGACGGTTCTCTTTCGCTGTTAATACACGCTCGTTCTTATGCAATATCGCATTATAGCCATTGTAAGGAACACGAGATAGACCGTGATAGTGTTTCTTCTTCGACTTTGATTTCGACGGGCCCATTCCGGCCTTTGCGTCGCCGATACTTGGCATTTTGAAGCTCGGCATTTTAAAGCTTTTTACTGCGCTGACGAATCCGTTGAATTTTTCCTTCACTGTATCTATAAATCCACCGATTTTACCGAATGCTGCGGATGCTTTCTCCTTGACCGTGTCCCAGTTTTTATAAACTTCAATACCAGCTGCAACAATGGCTCCAAATGGTCCTAACATCGCTAGTACAGCTATTTTTAAGCTACCCATCTTGTTCCATAATGCGATTGCTTTAGCTTTAATCGTGTCAAAATTTCGATATAGGACTACTCCAATTCCGATTAATGCCGCGATTCCTGCAATAACCCAAGTTGTTGGACTCATTAACATAGCAGCATTAAGACCTAGCTGAGCGAGTGCTGCTGCGGTTGCTCCTGCACGGTATAAAGCCCACGCCTTAGTCAACGTACTAATTGCGCCCGCAATCGCTAGTCCCGCCTTTAACGTTGCGAATCCTGCTGCGAGTGAAAGGACGGTCGTCTGTACGGCTGGCCAGTTCTGGATTATATAATCGCCTGCCTCTTTCGCCTTATCGTAAACCCATTTAAGCGCATCACCTACCGGCTGCAGTAACGATTGGGTCGATTGGAAGTTCGCTTTAATCGTAGGCCAGTTCGTTTTGATGTAATTAGCGAATTTAGACGCCTCGGATCCTAAGAAAGCGAAGGCACGGTCCATTGAATTAAAGAAACCGTCTAACACTCCGTCACTGACTGCGTTTTTGATATCAACGATAATCGGTTTAAGTGACTTCAACGCTTCAAATCCGACTGCTCGGAATTTCATCGATAGTGCTTCTTTAATTTGCGTAATATAGCCTAACGACGTACTACCCATCGCAGTTACGAGTTTATTCGTCATACCCATTTTGTTATACAACTTATCTAACGCTGATAACTGCTGATCTAACGGAAGGTTCTTGATGTCGTTCAACGCTTTACGCGGCATTTCGAATCGCTCGACCATCGATTGGGAATCGCCACTTAGTAGCTCTTTCATGGCCATCACACTGCCTTCTACGCCTTGTTTTGGATCGACCGCAAGTAGGCGTTCCGTTAAGTTCCAAATTTTCTCGAGTTGCTTGACATCTTTAGTTTGCGATATAAAGGATTTCGAGTTAGCGAACATTTCAGAGGAATCCAATACTGGCGATTTAATAGCGAATGAATTCAGCATGTCTTGATACTGTTTCGAAAGCTTTTTATTATCGAACATGGCATCAATCGTTACCTGTGACTGTTCCATCTTCATTGCTTCGCCAACGGTAGCCTGCAACGTTTTATAAGCGCCAGCAGCAGACAATACGCCTGCCGTTAATGTTCCCACCGTTGCTATAGCGCCGTGTGTCGCCGATTTGAAGCCGTTCATTGAGCTAATACTGGCACGGTTTGAACTAGCGAAACGGCCGTTTGCATCACGCAGGCGCCCCATTGAGTCACGGTAAGTGTCAGTCGCTTTTTTTGTAGAACTGATAGTCTTCATCGCTGATTTTAAACCTTTCGATAGGTCATCTCTTAGTTGGAGCACCGCCGTGAGATTGTAAGCCACGTCTATATACCTCCCCTCGTAAGTGCCCTATTTCTAGAGTTTTATCGTATAACTTGTTATAGTCCACGCCTGCGCGGTACATAAACCCAAACGCGGTGCATTCATCGATAAGACGCAACCCCAACTGGCGTAATTTAGTATCCTTTTGTTGATCGAAATGATCACGGAACTGCTGTACATCTCTGATATACTTTGGCGGTACATCAAAAAATATAGAATTTCCCAAAGCTTCAACTGCGTTATCAAACTCGATTAATTGTTTATCCATCGTTATCTCTCCTTTTCCATATTAAAAAAGAGCCGCCAAATGGCAGCCCGTTAATGTTCAATATCTGTTTCGTCTTCTAATCGCTTAGCAAACGCAGCGATCTCGTCATCTATCTTGTTGTAATCGACGCCGTTAATAGTACTTGGCGCTTCTCGCTCAACGATATGCCTTTCTGATAACATGCCCTGCATCTGAAGCAAAAGTTTAGCCATCGCTGCTGAGCCGTCATTTATAGCCGTCGAATACATTTTCTCAACGAGTTCGCCTAGACGGTTTTGTCCGTGACGGGTAGCCGCCTTGCGCAATTCACTTTGGAAAAGATCCTCTTTCATCCAATTTGTGACCGTATTCCTATGCACCCCAAGTTCAGCTGCAATATCTACGTTCTTTTTGCCTTCGAGTAATAGTCCAATAGCTTTGTATTGATTTTCGTTTAAATAACGCAAAATAAATTCCTCCTTAATTTTCGAAAAGATGTTTTAGCATTTATACACGTGGTATACAAATAGTACAGAGCCAATACAGGCTTTAATAGTTTGTAAGGCTACTGTGAAAGGTTCATACTTAGCGAAGGGACTGATTAGTTTTGGAAGACTTAACAGCGACTTCAACGGGTGTAATACCTTAAATTAAAAGTAGATATTCTTATCTAACGACGGGCACTCTCGTTATGAACCGATATACGTAACGAAAGGGCTTCACAAGGGCAAATTAAAAATTAATGTGAAATTCTCCTCAGTAAACGGAGGAAGGTCTGCATCAGTTTTTGGTGCAGGCTTTTCTCACGTTGCGCGAGGTGTTGCTGTCCGACCGCCTGAGCATTTCAAAAGCGATTTTTAGCGTTCGAATGTAAATACCTTTGGAGAGATTCGTAACGCCTAGAATCGCCTAATATGACGCTTACAACACGCAATAAAACGTCAAAGTGCTCGTTTTGTTCTTAGTTCTCGATTGTAATTTCGTTGTTTTTGCTTGCGAATCTCAACGGCACATTCAACGCAGTATTTCTGACGATTAGACTTCCGTTCAAATGGGTTTCCGCAATGTTCACAACGAGGTTTATTGTCCGACTTGCCCCGTGACGCATAATAGCGAGCCTCAATCGCTGGCTCTGCGGGCAAAACGCTAGTTTCAAACCAGCCGCGCCTACGTATGTCAGCGTTTGGACTTCCGTATAAACATGTGCGATCAGTTACTAGGCAGCGTCCGTCTCCGCCGTAGTTCGCACACCGATTCTGGGCGAGCTTTAGTACTTCGTTCATTTTGATCTCCTCCGTTTAGGTAAAATAAAAACGCCCAGCAGCGAGTGCGAGGCGTTTTTTAAAGTTCATTGATAGATACTAATTATTTATGCACATATATTTTTGAAAAATCATTAAAATTTAACTTGTAGAAGTAATGGTTCCGCCACCTTGCTTACTCTCATATAGAGTATTTGTAGTATTTATAGTAGTACCGGACAATGCATACAGACTGTATTTACTCCCGAAAGCAACACAATCATAAAGCCACATCTTTGCACCGGATTGTTGTGTGCAAAAATCTGTATTTGTTTGATCACTGTTAGGAGACGCACTATCAAATGCTTTACACGATATATTTATAGATTGTGTATCTGTTTGGACGTCGGCAACATTACTCCCATAATTGTTATAATAAATCCCATTAATACGTATCCCTTTTGCTCCGGCATGACATGTTGAGCCGTTATTATATGCACCAGCCGAATCACCATACCCATTATTAGCCCCCACACAATCTATTTCGACAAAATTACATACTACACTCTGACTACTAGCGTTATATTGAGTGTAATTAAATCCATCTTTTGTTCCATACATGGCAACACACTTGTTAGCAATGATGTTTCCGCCTCTAAAGTTAAATACATTTCCACTAGCGATATAAGTAGTATAATAGCCACGAACACTGTTTAACGTTACATTTAAGTCATAATTGGGATTCTTATCGACTTGCATACATCCATATGCCCCACCCACAATAGTGACATTTTCAAAGTACATATTCGCTGCGGCTGTAGGGTTTATTTTAAAGCCCTCGGTTGTTAACAGTGGAACTAGCCTACTATTAGGGTTCACACCTGAATAAGGGTTAACGTAAATAAGCGTGTTGTCTGTGTACCAAGTACCCTTATTCGCCTGACAATCAGCAATACTCGCTACTTTAGTGTATTCGATACTATAATTTTCTGAAGTTACGTCTACAAGGCGAAGTGCATTTGAGCGAGTAGCTTTATATAAGTTAGTGGAGGCATCCAAGGAGTAGGTAATGCTATCCCCGTTGATGAGAACTACCTTACCCTGAGCAATGATATTTACACTTTTAAGCATAGTAATAGGGAATGCTATGTGTAGATTTCGATAGTAGGTCCCTTCTTTAATTATAATGGTATCCCCATTACCAGCTGCCGAAATTGCTTGAGCGAGTGTCCAAGGGCTAGCTTCTGTTCCTGTATTAGAAGTTGACCCGTTAAGAGCAACATAATAAGTGTTTGTACTTACATTTTTAAAGTTGCTCGGGTTAAATTCTGTGATATAAGATTTCCCATCCGAAAAAATTGTAACAGGTTTAAATGTTCCTAAAAAGCCAGAGGGAAAAAGAAATGGAGTGAACTTTTTACGATTATCTTTCCGTAGTTTTTGCTTTATAGAGTCGAACTCAGTTATTTTTGTTGCAACATTTAACGATAGTTCTCCAATTTTATCGCTATTCTCTTTTGCTTTTGCGTCAATCTTTGAAAAGTTGTCGTTAACTTCCGCGCGTTTAAAAAAATCATCCGGCTGCCATATATCTAATCCTAAATTGGGTGTTTTATTACTTGCCATCTTTATCCGTCTCCTTCGTTGCTGTAATTTCGCTGATTTCTTTAAAATCTCGTTCCTCTAAACCGCCCCAGTATACATTGCCTATCATCGTAATCTCCTACAATAGAAATAACGCCAAGCAGCAATGTGCCAGGCGTTTATAAAAGATATATTTAATTTAGTTTTGCTTCATTACACAGTGCAGAAATTTTACGTAGTATCCTTTTTATTTAATAATAAGATATTTGGGGCTCTTCTCTAATTGGATATTTATCTTATTTTCACCCCATTTCATTTCTTGCTTCAAACCAAACATTGTTATTAAGTTCCCTTTGCCTGAATGATACTTAATCGATGAGAAATGGCTAGAATCAGTAGTCCAAACAACTAAAATTTGCTTTCCTTCTCTATTGATAAACTTTAAAATATAGTCATTCGCTTGTCCTGTTTTTATTCTTTTTTGAAAAACATAGCCATCCAAAACATTAGTTAAATTCTTAATTGCATAATAGCTTTTCTTAGGATTGGATTCGTTCCACATTATCCCATAATTATCATGCATGTTATTTGGATCATTTCCACTATTTTTCCATTCATATAAAATACTAACGGGGATTCCCTTCCAAAAGTTAACTAACAACATTCTCGTTAATTCTTGAGCCTGTACTAGCTCGGCTTGATTAATGTTTAGAGTATTATCTAAAAAATAACCCCATTCTCCTGATATTATAGGTATATTTTTTTTAGTGTATTTTGATATTAGGGAATTAAGAACATCATAATCTTGTGCTACTGTTTCTGGATTAATTAATCTATATGGATGAACAGATACTGCATCGATATAATTTAATATTCCTAATTTAAAAGTTTCTTCTAACCAAAATAATGAATCCCCCCTTACTCCAGAGATTGCAGGAGCAATTACTTTTCCCGAAGGGTCAGACTCCTTAATACCCGGAGCCACATGACGGACCAATAAACTATAATCCTTAAAGCTCGGCTGAGTTTCCCAATAATTTGGCAAGTTAGGTTCGTTCCATATTTCCCATATTGCATCTTGATTTCTATATCTGTGTGCAGCAACCTTAGCAAATACAGCAAATGCATGCCTTCCCTCACTAGTTGTAATCGACATATTCTTTTCATATATGTTGTTAGAGTAATCAAGAATAAAATATGGTCTTATGCCGTATTTTGTTAATAAACCAACTAATTCGTCGTATCCAGTATCTCTAAAATTATAAGACTCTTTCTCTTTCTCTATATTTGACCAAACTAAATCTACTCGGACCCATTTTACCCCTGCCTCCTTCATTAACTTCACTTCATGCTCAGTTGGTCTTCCAAAGACATTAATACCTATCCCACTAGATACAATTTCTTTTTCTCTAAAATCAGATGGAAACTCACTTTTTCTCAGTTTTTCTTTTTCATGCTGATTTGGTTTGTTTAATTCTATATTGTCAAAAACTACAAATAATAATACTGTTAGTCCAGTTAATAAAAGTGTAATATTTAGAAATATTTTGAATTTCATAAAGGGCAATCATCTCCATCTTAATAATAAGCCTGCTTTTGCCGTACTTAAGATTATTTAATCATTTGTATTCACGAAAATCATTATAATTATTAAATAAATTCCAAAATCTCCAATTTCACAACCTATGTTCCTTTAGCGTCCTTAGAAGATTATTGGCCTGGAAGGAGTTTGCCGTTTTCTAATACACTTGTTAAACTTTTAAAATATTCTTGTCATTTAATGAAAAAAGCTACCCGAAGGGCAGCCTTAGTTCAACTCGATTTTTAATTCAACTATCAACCTTCTTGGTTAGTTTTCTCCTCGTCCAGGACGTAATGTTGCGGTTTATTAGCAGCACGCGCAAACTCTGCGCCGAATGCTTCTTGGATTGCATTAAATTCTATTCCGTTTGGCAGAAAGATATCACGGCCAAACTCGTTAGCCATGCCTGCATGAATTTCCTGCGCTTTCTTTTGTTCATCCGTCATTGATTTATCGCGCACAGAAGTTAACGTGTTTTGGAGATCGAGCTTGTATTTCGCTTTCTCTGGGCCTGCGATATCTAATACCGACTGTACAACGGATGAGTAGTCGTTTAACACTTGTTTCGCCAGGTAGGCATCGTTCTGTGCCTCCGCAAAAGCTTTTAACTTACGCATTGCGTTGTCCGGACGCGTCTCTAACATAAGCTCCGTCTTTAATGCGGAAAACTCACGCTCAAAAGATGCTACCTTTGTAGGCGTTGGTTTAGCCGGTCCTTCGTTTAATAAAAATTCGGCAGCTACACTCGCTTTGACTACGGCTTTATCGTAATCTTCGCGTAGTTGGCGGGCCGATTTTATAAAGGCCTGGCCATACTGCTTTTGAAGAGCCTCACGTTTTTTCATTCTACCTGTCGGCGATAGATCTTTATCTTGATTAATCTTTGACGCCTCTTCTCTGAATAAATTTCTAGCAGTGGATACAAGTCCTGCTGTTGAGCCTTTGATTTCGTGTAATTTAGCTACGCTTTCCATCATTTCGTTGAATTTTGTTTTTGTCATGTTAAATCTCCTCCAATAATTTTTAATAAAAAAAGCGCTAACCAATTTGGCTAACGCTAGAAGAAACAACTGCGCATCTTGCTTCTTCTTTCTCCACTCTATACGTAAAATTATTCCACGTTTCTATCTCTTTTTCGACGTTTTCCACATCTTTTTTTGTACCGCGAACCGTCGCTTCATACCATTTATAGAGTAACGGTGAAATCTTATATTCATCCACCGGACCACTTAATCTCTCTTTATCTCCATCGGTATGTGGTAAGGTAACATTCGTTTTGTGACCTTTAATTTTATCGCTACCTGGCGCTTTTTTCTTCGCTCTTTTCTTAAGTAGTGCGTAGTTATATTCGTCATTATATGAAACTATACGCCCTCTTTCCCGTTTTTCAGCATTCTCAGCCCGTAAACTCTTATATTCATCCGTATTTAAATACGTTCCATGCTTCTTTAAACGTTGGACAGCCATCTTCTGTTCGTTTCTGCAGTTTTCGCTACAATACTTACTACGTTTTCTAACCGGACGCTTACATTTCCAGCATGCGCAAATTGGACGTCCATCTTCTGTTATCGTCGGCTTCACACCGACATATTCATCTTCTAACGCTTGCCAGTCCGCTCTTGTACGCAATTTCGCTAGTTTCTCCTCTTGCTGCCGCTGCTTATTTTCGTCTGCCTTCAGAATGGCTCTTGCGAATGTATCTGCCGCCTTTCGCTTTTCGTTAACTTTTACACCGTCAATATGTCTTTCGATAATCTGGCCGCTCATTTTAGAAACTACTTCCGGTGCTGCGTACTTACTTCCGACCATTTTAAATACTTCATTTGCTAATTTATCCAACCCCTTTTTCATGACCTGTTCCTCCTCGTTTTTAGGCGCCGCGCCGCGTATCACCTATGCTCTTATTCTTTTATTATTTAAAGACCTTCGCCCTAATATATAGTCATCATGATTTCGTAAGAAATCATGATGACTCGTATATGAGTTTACGAATATACGATATCTCTTAAGGTCTCCGTCTATTAACGTTCTTTGTTAAGAGGCGGTATCATTTTAAATCTTGATAAATAAATCTTGTTATTAAATCTAGTTAACGTTAAAGCAACGACGTAACAATATGCTGTTATTTTCCTTACGTTACTGAAGAATCTTCCGTAACACATTAACCTTGCTTTTCGCGATAAGTCTGCATTCGGATTCTCGCCTGAGCTCGTTCATATTCGAGTTTCTTAATGTTACTTTTATAAGCGTTCCAAGCATCCGGATACTTCTCGTAAAAGTCGTCTGCTTCTAACGGTTCATATGGAACGTAAGCTCTACCGTACATGGTCCCTTCGATAAATTCGATCAGCCCTACATCGCGAAGAATCTTTAAATGTGCGTTTGTAGTGCGCGTAGACTTGCCGTATTTAAGCGCCAGTGTATCTACGTTAGGAAAAGCATAGCCGAACTCATCTTCGTTCAAATAGTCGACTATCAATGCGTAAAGGTACATCATTTCGGCTTTGACCTCCTTGTGATAAATGTAATGACTAAGATCGCTCGGCAACTTAATAAAATGGCGTTGGTACGCGTCTTTCTTTTTGCTAAACGGCTTGCTCATCGTTATCTCTCCCTTTTCGAATTGTTATGTTAAAGCCGGCATGGAGCCAGCGAATTTTTATATCTAATGAATTAGACGATATCGACCGATGAATTGTACGAAAAATCCTCTCATTCACTATCTGCACCGACGTCCAAAAGTGGACGGTGAACCATCTAACCAATACTACGTTCGAAAATATCGTTTCGCGCAGCTAGTTCTGATATTGGATAATATCCCGCAGAGCCAGAAAGTGGACGTCCTACTAAAAAATATGCCGAAGGACCTTATACTGCGCACACTAGCTATAAGACGCTGACTTATCGTTTTGTACAACTAACATTACGTAAGTCGATTCGTATTTGTACAAAGAAGCCTATACGAGATATAACGGATGCGCCTCGGAAATTGGACACAACGCAAAAAAGCACCTGTTGCCCCAGATGCTCGCTTAATCTATATCAAATTGCCTGCCGCCAGCTTTTTTAACGTACGAGCTCGTTGCCGCGAGCCCTCTAATTAAGCGAAAATCATTGCCTAAATATTCACTAATATGTTATAATTTAGGTGTGTTATAAATCGAATATTATTTGGAATCCGATGCCATACGGAACCCTTTAAGGTCTATCGCAGCCACGCGTTAGGCCTTTTTCGTGCTTACTTCCACAAATCTTCGGAACATTTCTGCCACTGAAAGTTCCATTAACGATGTGAAATCAGTTTTCGTTACGATTTTATTCGGATAGAAGGTGATGTTCGTTACTGTCCGCCAGTTCAGCACGATTCCATCAGCGTCCTTTTTTTCGATTACTTCAATGCCCCAACCTTCGTCGTTTGCCGTTACAACTGTGTTTAGTGCGATTACAAGCGCTTGTTTCTCAACGATCTCTAGTTCTGGTTTAGTTATACCGTAATCATACCAGTACTTAAGCGTTACAATCTCCATCGTTAAATCCCCCGTTCGATAGCCGTCATATTAGCTAATTTCATTAAAAATCCGACTGCAGATAAATTAGAAATCTCCCCGATATCAAACGTCTCTGACACTTTTTCGTCTAAATACAAGTGGAACAACTCTTCGATGTATACAATTTCACCTTTCGAAGTCTCTGCAATTCTTTCGATTGTGATACCTGAGTCTGTATCAGCTCTAACTGCTATATCTTTACTAAGCCTAATGATTTCTTCTTTATCGTATACTACTTCAACTTCGCCATCTTCTTCAAAAGTCCACTTATAAATTACATTTTCCTTTTTCATTCAACAACAACCCCTTTCGATGATAAATAGAGCATAAATTCAACAACATTCATATTAACCAACTTTCTTAACTCTGCCTGCATTTCAATATCTGGTATAGGAATATGAATTTCTGACAATATCTCACTGGTTGATTCAATCAATTGACCTAATTGATTACGTTTAATACGCTGAAGACGAATAGCATCATCGTAGTAACCATTGATATAGAGATCGTTCCCTAACGAAATATAATCTTTCTCTTCAATCATCCAATGACCATCCCACCAATAAAGTAATTTTTCTCGAGTAAATTTCATTATCAACACCTCCTTAATTACAGATTACACATACGTAATTAGAAAGTCAACACTAATTTTAGAATATTGACTAAAAACTTACTAGTATGTAATATGTAAGTAATAACTATGTTGGAGGTCATCCAAATGAATTATGATGTAAAGCCTCGTTTAGGCGAAATATTAAAAGAAAGAGAATTGCGTCAGAAAGATCTCGCAAAAATGTCTAATTTAACGGAAGCAACTATAAGTCGTTTTGAAAGGCAAAGTCGCTATGAAATTTCTACATTAGTGGCGATTAGCAAAGCGTTGGATTTATCAATTGAAGATTTATTTGTAATTAAAGAGAGCGCTGAATAGGCGTTTTTTATTTTGTTCATTCTTCTCCTAATAGAAAACGTGTAGCTAGACGTTGTGTATTGTCCGGGCTTGTAAACACGTGTAGGTGGTAACCGTGTTAAAACACGTGTAGAAACACGTGTAATTAACTGCGTAGATATATGATTAACGTAAGGTTATCGGAAAGTGATTCGTGTGACTGGCAGCGATATAGCGTCGAAAATGCCGGAAGTGTTGGAGCGTATAGAGAAGGAGCTGAGGTGACCTCATTAGCTAGAAAATCTCCATCTTACATTGATTTTGAGTTGAATTTAAAGGTAATGAAGTAAATATATGTATAAATTTAAGCCCTACTTTATTTTTTTTACCTAATAATTTTTTTAAGCTATTTTTATATATAGTTATGTTATACTTCATATATATTGTCTATAACATAACTATATAGTTAATATGTAGGCAATATATATTTTTGACATAACAAAACAACCGCAGCACTCCAATACTCGGTTGTTTTGCATATGAAGCTGTCAGTTAATACAGGTCCTATCTAGTTATTGACTTTCAGTTATACCTTTACGAATCCACTCGGGCCGGCCAGCTATGAGTGGATTTTATAATTTAATTAAGTCGATGACTAAAGCAAGAACAGCTACTAGGAACATTCCGCCTGTAAATAACATTGTCATTAATTGTATTGTTTTACTATCCATCGGGCATTACTCCTTTCTTTAGATAGAAGCACGACCCGTATTAATGACAACCTTCACAATAAACACATTATAAAGCATTTCTTTATGGCTGTGTGAAAACAATTATACCTAAATGACCTTGTTTTTGAATGTAATTCACAAAAATATATATTTTTTTTCTAAATACGCGCCCTTGTAAAGCCATTCCAAATATGGTAACTAAGCAGGCACCTAAGCCGCGTTTACCTCCACTTTGATATACCCGCCAACGCCAAATTTACCTTCTTCGTGAAGAATGGTTAAAATAACTTCCACGCTGGCCTTTCCTTATTTGCAACGTTTTTGTATGCTTTGGCATAGCCGTCTATAAGTTCATTTTATCAGATTTCTATCGAAGTGCTTCTAACATCTTTAATAACATACGTAGCGAAGATGGAAATGAATATTAGTACCTCTTGTGTCAATATGGTAAAAAATGTAACCTAGTTTAAATTGCTGGCTACATTGTGTAGAGCCTTGATGGAGAGGAATAGGGTAATGCGGTTGGGGGGGATGGGTCAATCCGTCTGCGATTGCTTCGAGCGCCTTTTATCTCGCTCTGTTTTATGCACGTTTTTATTCATTCGTTAATTTATTTACGTTATTAAGAAACGCTTGATATCAACGCATTTGTTAATGCATAAACGCGTGTGCAACGCAAACACTTACGAAGTGCTACGAATCCCTTTATATCAACGGTTCTTACAATGCTCTAGTTTACATAAGATATGTTCTCGGAACCAATTGTTGTATACGATTGTATAGCGTATACATATATCGGAGTACTACCGCTACATACTACGGATGCTAACCCCGTGAGTTTTTGGCGGCTGTCTCCCTCGCGGGCATCGTGCTGGTGAAACGTCACACTATGCATCACCAATCGGAAGTAATTGGACGCCATAAACTCGCATTCCTACTATATAGTGCGCATAATGACGCCACTTCCGATTACATGTTACAGCAAAAATTTTCGGACACATGTAAATAAGCCTCTGTGCAAGTATTTCGCATAAATTTTCACAACGGAATAAGACGTTAAGTTTAACGAAAAACGCTATCGGGAATAGGTCAGTATAATCATTAATTCGTCTAACGTACGTATTCCCACCCAAACGAATTAACGATTGACTCCTAAACTTTTTACTGTTGGACGGCGCTGCTATAAGCGTCTCTTTTTTTTTCGAAAAACTTGTTTATACTCGACTAATCTGGGTATATAAAAACTAGCCGAATTGTTTTAGCACCCCATGCTAAGTCGAAAACCCATATCTATATACGAAATAGACCGCCGATTATGGTGGTCTTTTTTTGCATGTACATACCTCCGACATACTGCAGTTGCTACCGCGGTTTTAATACGTTGAGACTAAGCGAGAGTAGGCTACCGCAGTCCTGTTAGGAGTGGAAAATCGTATGTTATTCGTTACTTTAGTTTGATTGACGATACACAATCCCTCCGTTTAAAATTTACAAAGTATACTCCAATAGCTGACGAGCATCATAGCAGAGTTTAGCGTAAGTATCTGACAGGCAGAGATATTTATACTCTGAATAAAGCTTAATTGGAGGAACATCATGTGTATAGAAATAATTGATAATAGCTTTCCAGGTAATTTAAAATTAAACGATATTTTGGTAGCCAAAGACGGCAATCTTTATCTTGTTACAAAAGGTGAGTTGGCAGATCACCCTTATAAAATATCGAATTTAGTAACGCATCAAACCATTTCGAATTTGAAAAGACTTGATAATTGTGTAACGAGAAAAGGTCACATGCTCAATATTGGCTACCTCGAAAAGATAATTGATAGCAATCATTGTCGTATAAATATAACTATTGAGTATGAAGAAGCCTCGCTTTAATGCGGGGTTTTATTCGTTTATTAACCAATCAAACAACGGAGTCTCCCTGCGTTTCCACACCGCCAGTTTCGCCTCCACTATGCGATAGAAATAACCTTCGAAGGTGTTATGTATCTTACTCGCTTTCTTAGCAAATATGGACTCCTTAAACGCTTGGACCACGTCGCTTAATACTTCCGTCTCTTCTACCGGTCTACTCAACTCGCTCTTTTTATATGCAATTAATACACGGTTCCACAAACGATAAATAACATCTGCTGAACGATAAAACGGCGCAGTAGCATCTACGAATTCTTGCGGAACATTAGACGGCGTAAATGACTCGTCGAGTTGGACGTCCTTTACGTTAATTCGTTTATTTATTCTCTTAGAAGGCGATGTTTTAGCAATCACAGTTTCGGAGCTCAATTCCGACTGCTCAACGCTTGGTACGTCGACACTTTTCTCCTCTTCACGGGATGACATTTCCGCAGTGACATCCGGGGTGACACAACCGTCAACAGCTCGGATTACATATACGTTATGACCTGATCCACCCTTCTCTCTCATCGTCGCTTTACGCTCAATTACACCGTAAGATTCCAACGTTTTTAATGCACGCTGGACAGTGCGCTTGCTGCTTTCCGTTAACTTAGCAATTGTATCCACCTTTAAGAACGCCACACCGACGATCTTGCATGCGTGACGAGAAACGGTCTTTAAAACGTTAATAGCTGACGGTGCTAATTCGTGTTTGTATGTATATAAGAAGCCGCGAATAGCTTCGTTCATTACTGCTATATTTTTGAATGACTGCAATTGCTTCATTTCCGTATAGTTAGCCGACTTTAGCATTTCAATTTCTCCTCTCTCTTAAGAGGACACCAGCAAAATAGACACAATTAAATAAGCGTTTGACTATCACGCTTTTTTTCTATATTATTTTAGGTAGGGTTGGGCATCTACTTTTGTGGGTGCTCTTTTTTATTTTTATTTAGAAACGAAAATTATTTATATTTTTAAGTGGACTGAATTGTTTATGTCCTTCTGCTACTTCATTACTAAACAGATTTACATATACTTTCGTCATATCTAGCGTTGTATGGCCGAGAATGGCTTGTAATTGAAACGCATTAGCTCCGTTCATTACGCATAACTTAGCAAACGTATGGCGCAACGTATGACAACTAACTCTGACGTCTGTTATCTTCGCCTTCCTAGCGCAGCCAGTAATGCGACTCTGTACCTGGCGCTTACTAATCGCAGTGCCATCTAACGTAACAAATAACGCATCTGTAATTACCTGACCCCGAATATTTAAATACTTACGAAGCTGGTCTTTCATCTTTGTTTGAATTGGCACTAACCTTTCCCGATAGCTTTTAGCGTTACGAATACGAATAACTCCATTACTGAAATTTATATCCTCAACATTAATTCCGATTAACTCGTTGGCTCTAACGCCAGTCTCAACCAACAACATAATAATCGTGTAATCACGCACGCCTATGAAGGTCCGTAAATTACATGCGTTTAAGAGTTTATTTATTTGTGCCACTGTGAGTGTTTCTATTATTTCTTTACGGTGCCTTAACAGCTCAATTTGATCCATTGGATTGCGTTTGATATAACGCTGTTTATAGAGGAAGTTAAAGAACGCCCGCATAGCTCGCAGTCTCGTATTAATGCTGACCGGCTTAATACCGTGTTCTTTCATGTGTAGGATTACATTTCGTTTAATTACTTCGGCGGTAATGGTTTCCGCATTAAGCTCTATGCCCTGCGCCTCAATAGAACGCATAAATGTCGATAGCTCATTGCGATAGAACCTAATTGAATGTTCTCGGAGATTTCTAACGGTACAGTCATCGATAAATATATCGATTAATTCTTCTAGCGTAAAATTACTCGCAGGTAAGACGCCTGCTAACGCTCTCATTTCTTCGGTGGTCAATTCATTGCTACGTCGACTCATTTCCGACACCCCCACGTACGATATAGTTCATACGATTTTGAACGTAAAATAGTACGCGGACAAATAAAAAACGTCTTCCTACAAACGTAGAAAGACGTTGATAACTCGATATGTATGTTTCCGATTGGTTGTACGTTGGGTTATCCGCTGCCGACCTTCGATTTTGAGTCGTGCGCGTCTGCCAATTCCGCCACATCGGCAAAATAAAAAAGGCAAGTTAAAATTATAAATGGTGCCGAGGGCCGGACTTGAACCGGCACGGTAGTCACCTACCGCAGGATTTT
>Ga0209463_1001059_pt1 | contig 17750 bp, 14 predicted proteins | sample AgamicMgSfrz_FD_187169 | JGI IMG/M metagenome (GOLD analysis project Ga0209463, IMG submission 187169) | Agave microbial communities from Guanajuato, Mexico - Mg.Sf.rz (SPAdes) (version 2) | ecosystem: Host-associated > Plants > Phyllosphere > Phylloplane/Leaf | place: Guanajuato, Mexico... | reverse complement strand
ATTTTACAAAAAGCGATGAATAAATGGGAACGTATGAGTCAAGATTCTTCTTTCCGACAAGCATATGAAGCAAGGGAAAAAGCGTTGATGGATGAAGCGGCAAAGTTTGCCCATGCTCGCAATGAAGGAATTCAAGAAGGAAAAATACAAATGATTAAAGGTATGCATGAACTTGGCGTACCAATTGAAACGATTGCAAAAGCAAGTAAATTAAGTATAGAAGAAGTTCAACATATTTTAAGTAGAAATTCATAATAAACAACTAAGAAAACAGGTTGAATTTTTTAATCTGTTTTCTTAGTTGTTGGAATTTATTGGTTCATTCTTTGGTTATTATTACTTTCAGGGATTGAAGATGAATAATTAATCCAAACATTGGAGGATATTGCGATGAACCAAGACCCAATTTTACAAAAGGCACTGAATAAATGGGAACGTATGAGTCAAGATTCTTCTTTCCGACAAGCGTATGAAGCAAGAGAAAAAGCTCTTATGGATGAGGCGGAAAAGTTTGCTCATGCAGAGCAACAAGGGATTAAAAAAGGAATAGAAGAAGGGAAAATGCAACTTATTCGTGGTATGCACAAAAATGGAATGCCAATAGAAGATATTGCAAAGTTTATGAATTTACGTATTGAGGAAATACAAGAAATTTTACAATCCTAAATAGATTCAAATAACACCTCCAAATGTTTGGAGGTGTTATTTTTTTGTGACCGTCTTCACCAAGTTTATAATGATAACGGGTATTCTTATGGATATGTTTTCTTCAAACACACATCTTTTACATGTTAAACAACTTTGCAACAGAACCTTCTGACTCATCTTGAATTAATTTAACTTTAACGAGCTGTTTGTAGAAAATTTCTTTACCTTATGATTGGGCTTTGTAAAATAGCTCTCATATTTTACAAAGACTATTTATTATGAAGCTATCCAATCATAAAACGGAACTTTCCCTGTATATTCATGCTCTGAAAGTGTACGAGTGATTATACTTCTATCTAGCTTGTCCTCTTGTAATTGTTTTTTCGCATTTTCTTTTATTCTACGAATCTCTAACTCTTCAATTTTATTAACTAACGCTGTGATTAAATAGTCCCTAAAATTAGAGATTTTCCCTTGGTTGTATTTATCCATAACTTTTTTTAATACAGCTTTAAAGCTTCGATCTGTTAAATCATCTTTTGTAGCTTCTCTAAGAGTATTAACGATTAAATTTATTTGTTCTTCGGTTAGAGAAGAGAAACTTCGCTTATCATCATCAAATTTTGCTATATCATTTATAAATATATTGGTATTTTCTTTTTTAGTATTTTTTCGTTGGTATTTTATATTGTACTGAAAATCCGAATTCGGGTTTTCCACATTCGGATTTTCAGTAAGTGGATTACCGAATGCCACCTCAACTACATATCCTTTAAACATTTGTTCTTGGATTGTTTCATTTAACATCTCAGCAACGTCTTCTTTTATTTGTCCATAAATGTAGATTTGTTCTTTATATTTCCCTTTTTCTAATACTTTAACGCGAGCAACGTATTTATTATGTATTAGCTCTTTAAGTGCACTATAGTGTGCGTCACGTCCATTTTTTGAGCGCTTAATAATATCAGGCATGGTAACCCTCCAATATCCGTTACGATGTGAACAAAACTGAATAAGAAGATATTTTGCCATTCCTGTTAGGTTACAATCGTCAAGTAATGCGTTCTCTACAACGCTATGTCCGCGTTTTCGCGCATGTTTAAATATATCATTTGCCATAATAAAAAAATCCTCCATTTTTCATCCCGACAAAATTGGACATGACAAAATAGAGAATTCGTATTTACGTTTTTTTTTAGTTATGATAATATTTAAGTATCATAACTAAAAATTGTATTTACAAATCCTCTGTTTCCGGTTTTTAAATAGTATCGGTCGCCAAACTGTCAACTATCTAAAAACTTCCGTCGGGGGTTTTTTTTAGTTTATTTAAAAGTATTTGTTTAAAAGTTCTCGTTTCTATCCTTCATCTTAGCAGATTACTGACGAAAAATGAAGAATCAAGAAGAAAAATATGGAAGAATAGTATAATCCTCCTTTCTATATGTTTTAGTATTAATCCATTTTTAATTAATATATATTGTTTCCATAAATAAGTATGGTTTTCTTACTCGTACAGCCCAACCTAGTATTCTATGAATAGAAACGGTACATAGTATTAATAAAATAGGATAACTGTCTTTACGAGACAAATCTATCCAAAATCAAATGAAGTATATTCATTAACTTGGTTAATGTTTGAATGTAATGATGAAACAAGTTCCTTTCCCTTCTACACTTTTAATATCAATATATCCGTCATGGGATACGATGATTTGTTTTGCGATGGCTAAACCTAATCCAGAACCTTCTATATTCTTTGTATTACTCCCTCTAAAATAGCGCTCAAATATTTGCTCTAATTCTTTTTTTGGTATGCCTGGTCCATTATCTTCAATTATAATTTTTGTGGTTTTTTTAGTGTTACATATCTTTACTGTAATATGTGTTCCTTCAGGAGTATGAACTATAGAATTCATCATGATATTATTTATTGCTCTTGTTAAGAGTATTTCATCGACTTTTAAAATAATATTTTGTTGATTTGTAGAGAAATCAAATGTTTTTCTTTTATAAGATGGATTGTTAAGACAAGTAATAACTAACTCTCTAACTATTCCTACAATATCTTTATCTTTTTTTTCTAAAGGAAGTGTAGCATTTTTCAATTGATAGGTCAGTCTTAAATCGCCTATCAGTTGTTCTATGTATAGGGCTTTCTTTTTAATTACCGCTGCATATTCCTTTCGTTCCTCGATAGTAAAATTATATTGGTCATCAGTAAGCAGTTCACTGTAGCCTTTAATAGAAGATAAAGGGGTTTTTAAATCATGAGTAAGATTAGTAATCCATTCTTGTCTCATGATTTCTAGACGTGATCGATCATTCTCTACATTTTTTAGTTTTATAGCTAACTTATTTAAAATTGTAAATACATCTTTAAATAAGCCCTTATTTACATCCTTTTGCGTATATAACCCATTAAATAAATTTGTAATGTTATGAATGAGAACCAATACAGGTTTTGCAAAATATCTAGCGACAAAATACGAAAAAATTAATAAACATAATAATGCAGAACCTATTGAAATTAAGATACCGTAAGGATAGAAACTAAGGATATTATCCAAATTTAAATAAATCATATATCGAGAAACCTTGTTAGAAGGAAATGCTATTAAGTAACTCCACTTTTTCTCTTCTATTTCAACTTCACTAATAAAATAGGTATATCCGTCTACCGTATACTTATATAACATGGCAATATCTTTTGCATTGTAGTGTTGTTTAGAGTTATTGGGTGCATACATATCACGAACAACATTGCCATTTGAATCTATAATTTGAAGCCAAGCTTTGTTCGCATTTAAAATATTTTTCCCCTCATTAGTTATAGAAATATCTTGATTATCTAGATTTAAATATTTTCCAAATTCTAATGCAATGTTTTCTGGAGTAGATTGTTTGTAATTATTTGAACCCTGACTAAACACAAAATAAGTGGCAACTATAAATTGGACAATAAATAAAATGAAAATTAGACTTATAATTGAAGCTGCGTATAATAATGTGATTTTCCATTTCATTCTACGTTACCCTCGATGCACATCTTATATCCTAATCCCCTAACATTGAGAATATATTTTGGATTAGAAGGATTGTCTTCTAATTTTTGCCTCAAATGCCTAATATGAACCATAATAACATTCTCACAACCAGCACATTCTTCATTCCAAACAGTTCTGTAGAGTTGTGGAAGGCTAAATACCTGATTTGGATTCTTGATAAGATATAAAAGAAGATGGAATTCTTTTGCTGTTAAAGAGATAGGTATATTGTTTTTTAAAACCGTACCTTTTTTTTCATCTAAAACGACATCTCCAAAATTATACAAACCTTTATCTGTGCTTTTTTCTTCCTGATTGTGATACTGTTCTCGGCGGAAAAATGCTTTCATTTTAAATGCAACTTCTTTGGGACTAAAGGGTTTGGTAATGTAATCGTCCCCTCCGAGACTTAATCCAATTAAACGGTCCGAATCTTCTTCTTTAGCAGATAAAAAGAAGATTGGCGCTAATGTAATATTCCTTAGTTGTTGACATACGCTAAAACCATCAATATCAGGTAGCATTATATCTAATATAATCAAATCGTAATCAACTTCTCTACACATCTGTATACCTTTTTTTCCTAACGAGGCCTTATCAATATGATAAAATCCTTCTTTTTTAAGGACAATTTCTAGTATTTTGAGAATTTCCTCTTCGTCATCAATTAATAATATTTTTTTAGATTCTAAATATTTAGGATCAATAAACAAATTTTTCACCTTCTAATCATCTATTTGCGGGTTATGTTTTCAATTTTGAAAATGAAATAATTAACATATTTCATTCTAATTTTAAAGTGATAGTATCTATATATTCAAGCTTTTCTTCCTTTTGGGATATAATGTATTTCCCTTTTTATTCAATAAAAAGGATAAAAAAGAGAAAAAAAGGATAAAAAAGGATAAAAAAGTGTTTACATTTCCGTAAATTGGTATTACAATCATAATTGTGATATCGCAAAATTTAAATAATAAGGGTGATAAATATGGAAAAGAATTTTGAACTAAAAGCTTTAGAAGCAATTAATGATCTTACTGATGCAGAATTAGAAAACGTAGTAGGCGCAGACAAAGGTCAATTCGACACAATTTCTCATGAGTGTCATTGGAATACATGGCAATTCCTATTCACTTGCTGCAGCTAAGCTGAATCTACAAGAAAAGAACGCTCTTATTAAAGGGCGTTCTTTTCTTGTAGATTAATTAAAAATATAAATTACTAATTATATAGAGTGGGGGATATCATTTGTTAGCATCTACAGATTCCTTAAATAATATTAATGAGCTATTGGACAATTCCACATGGGGTCATGCACTATATTTAAATGAGAGAGAAAGCATAAAAATTAATAATTCTATTAATGAAGATAACGTAACTGAATGGCTTCAAAAGTTTAATAATAATAAGGAATTATTATTAGAACGTCTTGATCAGGAAAAAATAACATATTCCCAATTTACATCTATCCTTTCAAGTTCACAGGTAGACAACACATATAAAAAAATGGAATGGTTTTTAACAATTAAAGAGATTTTTTTACAAACGAAGGACGAGCATTATGATGGAGAATTCGATGAACTTTTTTCAAAAGACGTTCCTTTTATTTCTTTTATAATCCCATTTGTTAATTATGTGAAAGAGAAAATATTTAAAGAAATAAGTCAAACAAATACATTACATATTTTTGAAAAAAAATGCATAGAAGAAACTATAGTTAAATTGGTTTCTTCAACTATTTTCAAGTACTCATTAAAAACATTGATATATGAATTAAATAAAGCAAGAATTCAAAACGAATTATCTGGAGATACTCCAGAGGAGAGATATAACTACTTCGAGAAGGAGAAAATTGGTAAACCATCTCAAGTTTTAGCGGTACTTTCTCAATACCCAGTATTGGCTCGCTTAATATCTGAAGCTATAAGTAATATCATAAATAATCTAATTAGATTTATAAATCAATTTACGAATGACTATAGAGAAATTGAAACTACATTTGAGATAAATATTACCAAAGTAATTAATATTCAGGCGTTGGGCGATTCACATAATAAGGGGCAACATGTTCTAAAACTTGACTTTAATGATAACCAGTCCATAATTTATAAACCTAGATCATTATCGATTGATATACATTTTCAACAATTTTTAAATTGGATAAATGAAAAAAATGAAATTCATGACTTTAAAACTATAAAGGTTATCAATAAAGGAACTTATGGTTGGCAAGAATTTGTTACATATAAGGATTGTACTACGGAAGAAGAAGTACGTCGTTTTTATGAAAGACAAGGGCAATATTTATGTGTTTTACACTTCTTAAACGCAACAGATTTTCACTATGAAAACTTAATTGCTCATGGGGAACATCCAATGCTAATTGATTTAGAATCACTATTTCATACTACAATAAAGAACAATCAATCCTTAAAAAGTCCAGCTAATCGTAAAGCCATAAATATCCTAAATGATTCCATTGCAAGAACTGGTCTATTGCCAATTTTTGTGGATAATGATTTGTTTGATATCGATGTTAGTGGTATTGGTGGTGGAAAGAAACAGCAAGTAGAAAGATATAAAATAGATAAAGTAAAAACTGATGAAATGAGATTGATTAAAGGTTCAATATATTTAGAAGCAGGGTTAAATTCGCCTAAAATTAATGGAGAAGTTTGCGAGGCCTTTAATTATACACAGTCTATTAAAGAAGGATTCTACAAAACATATAAATTACTAGAAAATTATAAAGAGGCCCTTCTGTCAACAGATTCACCAATCCATGCATTTAGTAAAGATAGAGTAAGAATAATACTTAGAAGTACTATAGTATATAGTCATCTTCTTGATGCAAGTACTCATCCTAAGTATTTAAAATCTGGTATTGATAGAGTGAAATTGTTTGATTATATGTGGTTACTAGTTGATTATATTCATAATCGAAAAAACGCGGCTATATGTGAATGTAAGGACCTATTAGCAGGTGATGTCCCTTATTTCTATGTAGACGTTGATTCCACTAAAATATTAACCCATCAAAATTTTGAGATAAAAGATATGTTTGCAAAAGATAGTTTTAATATGGTATTAGAAAAAATAAAAAATATGGGCGAAGAAGATTGCAATCGACAATTAGACTTTATTGAAAAGTCACTATTAACAAAATATTATTTGGATATCAATAATATGAACAAAGCTATTGAAGATTTTAATAAGAAGTCCTCTTACGAAGGTACATTGTTAAACAAAGAGGTGTTCTTAGCAGAAGCTATTAGAATTGCTAATGTATTAGAAAAAGAAGCAATCTGGGCAGAAGATTTTTCTGATGTAACTTGGATTGGAATAGGTATGAGCTCAGATGAGAAACTAAACTATAAAGCAATGGATATGGGGATATATGATGGTATCCTAGGTATGGCGATTTTCTTTGCATACGTTGGAAAAGAAAGTGGGATTTCTAAATTTAAAAAAATTGCTAAAGCCTGTCTACAAACTGCTTTAAATGAGAAGAATGCTACAAAAAAAGCATACATATCTGCATTTTCAGGATATTCTTCAGCAGTTTATGTGTTAACTCATTTCTATAAATTATGGGGTGAAAAAGAACTATTAGATGAAGCAATCAATTTCATTAATGAAATTGAACCACATGTAGATAAAGATACGACGTTCGATCTACTTAATGGAAGTGCAGGAACTTTATTAGTACTTTTAAACTTCTATAAAGTCACTGGTTATCAAAAGGCCTTAGATATCGCTATAAAGTGTGGCGATCATTTATTAAAAAATGCCGTGAAAGTAAATGGAGGTGTAGCTTGGACTATTTCTCCTAAGCATACTCCCTTAACAGGATTATCTCATGGAACATCTGGCATTGCATTAGCTCTTATTCGATTAACTGAAGAAACAGGGAATCAAAATTATTTAAATGCAGCATTACAAGCTTTAAATTATGAGAATAGCACTTTTTCTTCTAAAGAAAACAATTGGCTAGACCTTCGTCAAAATATGAATAGAGATACACCTAAATCTGTTATACATTGGTGTAATGGAACGATTGGCATAGGAATGGCACGATTGAAAATCTTAGAGCATTATCAGTCGGAGATATTTGAAAAAGATTTAGAAAAATCCATAGAAATTACTATAGATCGTGGTTTTTTAAATCCTAACTATAGCCTTTGCCACGGTGATTTAGGTAATTTAGATTTACTATTATTAGCTGCTACGCGTATTGATAAGTATAATTATTTGTCAAAATTTGTTTATGAAAAAGCAAGTAGTATACTTCAATATGTACTGGAAGATAATCGAAATTGGAAGTGTGGAATACCAGGCGGGCAACAAACACCTAACTTTATGGTAGGTCTGTCAGGAATAGGTTATCAGTTACTACGTCTTTATAATAGTGAACTACCATCCGTTCTAACTCTAGAATAAGATATAAAAAAGTATGGTACTCAATATAAGGACAATTATATTGAGTGCCATACTTTTATTAAATTTTAGTGATTTTAATTTTTAGGGGGAAAAGATTTGCAATGAAATGGAATATAAGAAGTAAAAAATCAAAAGTTCCAATTGTTGAACAAATGAGCCAATATGAATGTGGAATTTGTTGTTTGAATATGATTTTAAAGTATTATAATTATGAAATAAAACTTTCTGAATTAAGGCCTTATTTTGAAGAAAGTAGGAATGGTACTACTTTGTTAAAAATAAAACAAGTAGCAGAAAAGTTTAACATGCAATGTATTGGAAAAAAGGTATCAATAGATTTTTTACTAGAATATAAAGATTTACCATTTCCATTTATGGTGTTTTTCGAGAATAAACACTATGTGGTTTTAGAAAAGGTCACCCGTACACATTTCTTTATTGCTGATCCAGCTATAGGACATGTAAAAATGACTAAAAAAGAGTTTGAAGAGAAATATTCAGGTACCATTTTTATTATGATTCCTAATGAGGATTTTGTTCCTAAAAAACAAAAACAAAAATCAAGTATTAAAAAAATTATCGTTGAAAATAAAAAACCATTATTATATTTAGTAGCATTTTCACTTTTAATTCAATTGATTTCCGTAGGTGTACCAATCATTATGAAAACATCTATAGATTTAATTGTAATGCAAAAAAAATACGCTATGATTTCAACATTTATAATTTCTTTTTTAATACTTTGTATTTTTCAAGTTGGTTTCAATTTGTTTAAGGATTTCATACTTATTAAATTACAAAATAGTTTAGATTATAAACTTACAAATAAATTTGTATCGCATCTATTAAAGTTACCATATAAATTTTTTGAGAATCGTTCCCGAGGGGACTTAATCTTACGTGCTAATAGTAATGTTAGAATAAGAGAGTTCTTATCTCAAAATCTTATTATGTCTTTAATTAATATTTGCTTAGTATTTGTATTATTTACTTACATGTTTATAGAATCACGTCTTTTAGCATTGGTAGTATTATTAATTGGGATTATACAAGTTCTTACCATTATATTTACAAAAAATAAGCTGAAGTATTTAACAAAATCACAGATTACTAGCCAAACACGTTACAGCAGTTTTATGACTGAGATGTTAGGTGGAATGTCTACGATTAAATCTTTAGGTATTGAAAATAATATATATAAAAATTGGGAGGAATTATTAAGTAAGCAGGTTGAAGCAAATAAAAATAAGTCCTACTTTCAATTGAAAGTAGATACTATTACAAAAAGTTTATTTTTTATTGCTCCATTAATTGTAATATGTATAGGTATTTATCAAGTTGTTCATGGACAAATAACAATTGGGACGCTTTTTGCATTTCAATCAGTAACAATTTCTTTCTTAACACCCCTCAATTCCATTGCTATGCTATTAAATGATATAGTAACTACAGAAACATTGTTAGATCGAATTGATGACGTATTAACAGAAGAAAAAGAGCCTATTCCTGATAATGATGTATTCATTAGATTAAAAGGGGATATAAAGCTGGATGATGTTTCATTTAGATATAGTAAATTTGGGGATTACAATTTAAAAAATATTTCTTTAAATATCGTATCTGGTCAAAAGGTAGCAATAGTTGGGAAGTCTGGATCAGGAAAAAGTACCTTAGCAGCACTACTATCAGGGCTATATACACCTACACATGGTAATATATATTTTGATGATAATAATTACAGTTCCCTTAGTAAGGAAACTTTGAGAGGGAACATAGGTGTTGTACTGCAGGAAAATTTTCTATTTAATAAAACCATTTTAGAGAATTTAACTATCCATAATAAGGATATTAATATGGATGAAATTTTATTTGCTACTAATTTGGCTCAAATACATGAAGATATTCAAGCTATGCCTATGGGGTATCATACGGTCATTTCTGAAGGTGGATCAAATATATCTGGTGGACAAAGACAAAGACTTTCTTTAGCTAGGGCATTAATTTCTAAGCCATCGATATTAATCTTAGATGAAGCTACTAGTGCTTTAGATACGATAACGGAAAAGAAGCTTAATGAAGGAATTCAAAATCTAAATTGTACAAGAGTTGTAATTGCTCATCGTATAAGTACCATCATAGATTCAGATATAATTGTTGTTATGGATCAAGGTAAAATTTTGGATAGTGGAACCCATGAGCAGCTACTTTTACGATGTAATTATTATAAAGATTTCTATTATAGTAATTTTCATGATAGTAAACAAATACAAAAAATTTAATACCTATTTTCCTAATTCAATGTAAACAATAACAAACGGACATTTCATATTTAAATCTTTAACAGATTTTTAGATACGAAATGTCCGTTTGTTTATGACTCACGTCTTAAAGAACATTTAATGTGAAATTTAAAATGATAGTAGAAATTATTTAATGTCCTTACGTGTCATTCTGCGTATACCTATAAATAAAAATAATGTTGTGTAAAAAATGTTCATAATGAAAAAGAAAAATGTATTCTTAAATCCTTGAATACCATGTAGTTTTATTGGATCCATTGATAAAGCTGAGTAAGAAAAAGGCCATATATATCCAACACCCATTAAATATAAAATAATCCCTAAAAATGTAAAAGCCACTCCAATACCTATTGGAACTACAAAACTCTTTAATGATGTAGAAAGCCATAACTGAAGAGATGCTATAGAAATAGTTCCAATCCAAGCATAAAATACCCATTTAATTAGTACCATAGGGAATGGATGAGAAAAATCTAAAAAATTCCCTGAAATTATATAAAGTATTACTAAAGATACCTGAGTAACCAAAGAAAGTAATGCTATAACAATAAGTTTTGAAAGGTAAATATTAGTTATAGAAATAGGTAATGATAATATTTTATTCCAATTATTACCCGAATCCTCATATCTGCAAACAAGAGAACTATAAACACCTATTAATATAGGAAATAAAAACATACTATATAACATACCTATTTGTGTCCAGGCTTGCATCCATTCATTTTTACCAGCACCTGCAAGTACTTCTCGATTAAACTGGAAATTTAGTAGACCCAATAAGATACAAATAAAAGGTATACATAGCATAATAATCCACATCTTAGATCTTTTTAATTTTAATAATTCTGTAGAAATAGCTAGTCTAAGCATAAAAACAATCCTTCCTTAGTTAGTATCTTTTTTCATAAAATGATTTAATCCTACTAGAATTAGGATGATACCTACTCCAATACTTAAAAATAAATTGGATAATGCATTAACATTTGGTTGATACGTCATTTGGTTTCCGACTACTTTAAGCATGAGAGGGCCAGTAATTGATGGATACGTCCAAATAAGAAATTTACTAATAGGTACCATTTGCCCCAAATAACCTAAAAAAGATCCAAGAATACCTACTGTTAATGAAAATGCTTGATTTTTTATTAATACAGAAACCCAAGTTTGCAGAGCTACAATCGCAATACTAGAAATCCAAGTTGTTGCTAGGAATTTTAGTATTAAATTTATTGGGAAAGATCCAGGATAATCTAAGACATTACCTATTATTAACATACTGAAAAATAAAATAATTAGAGGTATTAAAAGTAAAATCATAGTCGTAATTATTTTACATATATAAAGTGATGCCTTATTAATAGGTGTAGCCAATAGCATTTTCCATGTATTTTCTTTATGTTCCACATCAACAAGCCTAGATACAATTGTGGCAATCATAATTGGCACAAATAAACCATTTAGTATGCCGAAGTTTGATATTAAGTTATCCCAAATATGAAATTCCTGACGGGCCTTTGCTGTTAAAGCAAAAACCCAAGCAATTTCTAATATACTCATTAAAATAATAACAAATATAAAACGTTTTCTTTTTAACTTAAGAAATTCGCTTCTTAATAGGGATATCATTACAGACTTCCTCCTTTAGCTGTTAACTCAAGGAAAATATCTTCTAGTGTACGTTTCTCTTCTTCAATTCTATAAACCGACATATTATTATTTATCATTAGTCGATTTGCTTGGGCAATTTGTTCTTCAGTATATGTATTTAAAACTAAAGAATCACCTTCTATTTTGGAGAGAATTTCATTTTTTAATAGAATTTTGTGAGCATCGCTTAAGTTATTTACTTTCATTCTAATAATTGAATTACTTTGCTGTCTTAATTTTGCTATATCATCCTGAAAAATTAAAACCCCATTTTGAATAATTCCAACTTGAGTAGCTATATGGTCTATTTCACTTAATAAATGACTTGAGATAATGACTGTCATACCATATTTACTAGGTAACTCTTTAATAAGTTCACGTATTTCATGTATACCTGATGGGTCTAGACCATTAGTTGGTTCATCGAGAATTAAAAGTTTTGGAAATGCTAAAAGTGATGAGGCAATACCCAATCTTTGTTTCATACCTAATGAATAATTCTTTACTAATTTCTCTTTTTGATTTTTTAATCTTACTATTTCAAGAACTTCATCTATATTTTTTCGTGGAACATTAAGCATTCTACGGATTATCTCTAAATTTTCATATCCTGTTAAGTGTCCATAATAAGAAGGGGATTCAACAAGAGAACCAATTTGCTTTAAAATGTTTAGCCTATTTGTTTTTAAATCTTGGCCAAATATTTTGATGTCACCGTTTGTTGGTTTGACTAATCCTAATAGCATCTTTATGGTTGTTGTTTTTCCAGCTCCATTTGGTCCTAAAAAACCATAAATCTCACCTTCGTTAACCTTTAAATCTATATTATTTACATTAAAAGTATCTCCGTGCTTTTTGGAAAGTCCATGTGTTTGCACAATATATTTAGACATATAAATACCACCTCATCATTTTATATTTATCAACTTAATATCATTATACAATGATAATCTTAAGTTAAGATTCAGCTTACCTTAAGATTACCTTATGTATGTAAAAAGATTATCTATTTCAGATGTTTCAGGAGCTTAAGATAGGTTACGGAAATGAAATAAAATATGAGGTTCCATTCTAAAATAATATTTTTAGAAAAGGTAATATTTGTTATTTGATAAATTTATCCAACTAATTTCTATATAATTTCCCTTGGTATTAACTTGAAAATAACTTATACAAATTAAATATCTATTTTGTCATTGTTAATAAAAGTTTAGCGGAAATACATTTATACTTCTGTCGAATTCCCATTAAGATTATTTATAAATTAAAACTTAAAACGTTTTTGAGTATTTAATAATTATATAAAACAAACAAACAAGCATAATGTTCTATGTTTGTTTGTTTTATATATTATTGTTTTATATGTTTTATATGTTTATATGTTTTAAGAGTGTATACTACTTTGATATATAAGGGTTTCTGCAACCTTACTATAACAAAAATGGTTTTAACCATAACAAATCTGGTTCTTACTATAACAAAAATGGTTTTAACCATAACAAATCTGGTTGCTTTATTATAACAAAAATGGTTTTAACCATAACAAATCTGGTTCTTACTATAACAAAAATGGTTTTAACCATAACAAATCTGGTTACTCTGCTATAACGAAAATGACCTTAACTATAACAAATTTGGTTACGGATATGATGAACTATATGAGTTGATATTTGAGAGAGATAATTTGTTTAATACATCCTTTTTAAGCTTGTTTACATAACTATGTTATTGTTTTTAAAGGTTATTTATCCAAAATATTTTTTCCAAACTTAGAAAAATAACAAATTTGGTTATTAAAAAGTAACTATAACAAAGGAGATATATTTGTTATAGTTATTGTAGCGATAAAGCTAGTAAGGAAAGGACGTATGTAGATATGTCTCTGAAGCAAGATTTGCAAATTAAAGAAAATAATATTGTTTCGAAATCCAATACTTTAATTGAGGCGAATTCACGTTTGAATTTAGTAGAACAAAAGATGCTACTTTGCTTAGCAAGTAATATTGAACCGAGTGATCGGGATTTTAAAACATACACATTTCCAATTAAACAATTTCATGATTTACTTGGTTTGAGTGGATCAACTAAATATACTGAGCTAAGTAAAATAACAAAGGAATTAGTTTCCAAAGTAATTGAAATTAGGATAGGAGAAGAGTTAATACAAGTGTCGTGGCTTTCTTCAGCAATTTATAATAAAAATAAGGGGACAATTGATCTACGCTTTGATCCATTATTAAAGCCATTCCTGTTAGAATTGAGTAGCAAATTTACAAGCTATAGACTTGCTAATGTTGTTAAATTGAAAAGTACATACGCTATCCGTATTTATGAATTATTAAAACAATATGAACACATAAAAGAACGAACAATTAGTCTTGAAAATCTAAGATACTATTTAGATGCCATTGATGTATATCCTAACTATGCTAATTTTAAACAGCGTGTGTTAAATCCTTCCCAAAAAGAGTTAAATCAAAAAACTGATATCTCTTTTGAATTTGAAGAGATTAAGTCAGGCAGGAAGGTAAAAAAAATTAGATTTATTATACGCAGCCAAAAAAGAAAAAGTGCAGATTTAGCTCATTTTGAAAAAAAATTAGATGAATTTCAACAGCCAAATACTTTTGAACAAAAAATTAAGCGTTTTGAAGATCGATGTAAAGGAAAGGTATATCCTGCAGTATTAGAAAAATGGAAAGAACATGAGGAATTGGTATTAGAAATTATTGATGATATACGTTTCCGTGTTGATATAGATTCACCAATTGGTTATGTAGAATATATGCTTAATTCTCGATTGAAAGAACTATCCGACACTGAAATATTAAAACAGGATACGCAAAGAAGTTCGCTTAACCGTACATTAGAAGTATCTAGTATTATAGATACAGTAATAGCTAAATATTCAGCGTCTACAGGAGCTGTAGCCACTTTCCTAGTAAAAGATACTGCTATTAATGAATTGATAAAAGTTTGTACATTAGAAGAAGCGGAAGAGTGTTGGAGAGAAAAAGAAGAGTTTATTATGGATAAAATTTATGAAAGTATGAAAAGAAATAGAAAAAGAAGAAGATAATATGGAATAGCATTATATAAGTCTAAAATAAATAGAAAATTTCTCTTCGCTGTATAGAAATTACATAGTAAAACGTTAAAAAGTTTAACTAAAAATGTATGTAATGAAATGAAACGAGAGTTTATCAATTAATCAATTATAATTAAAAGAAGACTTACGTGTAATCTAATTAGGGTATTAGTTTTAGAGGATTATTATTAATATTTCAACCAAAATACAATACAGAAAAGTACTATATAGGATAGGAGCCGAATTTTTTACTTTAAAAAAATTCGGTTCCTATCCTATAATTATTTTATAAAAAGTATTTTTTTAAGCTCCAGTTATTTTTTCTAGTTATTAAGAAACAATAAAACTAGCAATTGTTAGGAATAAAGCGAAACCTAAAATAGTTCCACATATTTTCATATGACGCTTACGTCCCATAACGACAATTGCGACATATTCACGAATCATTGCGTTAGGCCAATAATAAAATGCAGTTTTTGATCCAATTCCTTGGCTATCAAGACCAGCTTGTCTTGCATATATACCAGCACGGAAAAGATGGAAATTATTCGTTGTAAAAATACTTCTATACTTACCTTCAGGCTTTAAAGAATCCATAATTTCTTTAGAGAACAACATATTTTGATATGTGTTTACAGAGCGATTTTCTTGTATTGTATGTTCAAGAGGAATTCCTTTCCCAACAGCATAGTTTTGCATTGCTTCTGCTTCTGAAAGACCTTCATTTGGACCTTGGCCACCAGAGAAAATGATTGTTGGTGGTGTAGTTACAGCAGCTTGTTTCCAATAAAAATCGATAGCTTTATTAATGCGACTTGCAAGTAAAGGTGGTACTTTATCATTAATTAAGCCACTACCAAGAACAATGATAAAATCTTGATTACATTTAGGTCTGTTGAATTGGTATAAAAAATAAGCGGTTAAGAAGTTGGATAAGTGTATAAAGAAATATATAGTTATAAGAGCAGCACCAATGAAAATAGCTTTGAAATGTGATGAGAACAAACTTGCTGGACTTATAATAGGGACTAACATAAAAAATAGAATTCCTAAAGCTGCAATGAGTGTTAAACAGTTGGTAAAACGCCTTCCTTCTCGCCTCATTAAAATTCTAGCATTAAGAAATAACCCAAACATTAAAGCAACAAAACCAAAAGGAAGCATAATGATAAGTACTAAAATGGGTAAAAATATAATGTAGTGTAAGGTATCATTACTTGAGTAATAAGAAATAAGTACACAAAAAAGAAGGAAAGAGCAGAAAAAGGCATTAAATAAAAAGCCGTTAATTATTTTTCGCGGCTCCTTTAAATAAGAAATAAGAAAAATAATAAACAATATAATAGGAATCATTCCAAAATACATAAATATAGTACACCTCAATTTGTATAAGAATTTTACATATATTTAATAATACATGATTTTATAGGGGGGCTGCCCACATTTTCATCTAAGAAAATTTCGATATAAAATGAGCCGAACTTCCTACTCTAAGGAATATTCGGCCTATATGCTTTATTTAAGTTTTAATTTGTTCTCTTCATATTCTTTTAATAACTTATAAAAAGTATTTTTCTTAAGTCCTAATAGGGATCAAGATATCCAAAAAAGAAAATTGTACGTTTAGACACATTTCGGACACAAAATAACCGATTCCCTGTACGTTAAGGAATCGGTATTTGTAAAAAAGTTTAGCTAATAAAACACCTTCCATAAAATGGTGTAAATTGGAGAAACACAAAGTATTTTTACTTCTTTGTTTCTTCAAGTTTTCGTTTATTAATAGCTCGATAAAGAGAGGCCTGTGATATTCCAGTTTCTTCTATGCTTTCTTTGATGGAATATTGGTCACTATCATATATACGTAGTGCAATTAAAAGTTTTTCTTTTTCTAGGTTTGGTCTCCCTATTTTATTTCCCGTATTTTTACTCTCTTCTAATCCTTCTTTTCCTCGTTCAGCTTCAATCATTCTGATTTACACCCCACGATTGAAGCTGAATATTCAATTCCATTTACAATTGCTTGTGTTCGATATTGTACTATAACCTCTAATCCCTTTGAACGAAACTTTTTTACAACTTGATCTAATTCCATTTTTAAATCCTTAAGACTCCCAGATCTAACTATTTCAATTTCTATAGTTTTCACAGTAACACCTCCTAAACAAAATGGTAAAAATTATTGCGTTCACTATCACTTTGTTCTTCTTTACAATACATTTAACTTATTAAGATTTAAAAATCATACAACAAAAAAGTGAAACGGTTTAAGATACTCTTTTCACCTACCTCTTAACTTGATACCATTTTATAATTGAGTTCTTCACCAAAAACATTTGTGACAATCCATTTAACCGATGAATGTTGCAAGTAAGAACGGCCCATTCAATATTTTCTATTCAAATATGATAGAATGAAGATATATCCAAAACGGAGGGAAAACAAATGAACTTAAACACAAAACAGTTTATTTATGATATCCAGCAAAGAAAGAACAATTATATAGAAAATGTATTAATAGCAATACAACACCCTCAAAAAGAGCAATCTGAACAAGTCATTCAAAATATAGTAGAGAAG
>Ga0209463_1001052_pt1 | contig 17830 bp, 22 predicted proteins | sample AgamicMgSfrz_FD_187169 | JGI IMG/M metagenome (GOLD analysis project Ga0209463, IMG submission 187169) | Agave microbial communities from Guanajuato, Mexico - Mg.Sf.rz (SPAdes) (version 2) | ecosystem: Host-associated > Plants > Phyllosphere > Phylloplane/Leaf | place: Guanajuato, Mexico... | reverse complement strand
ACAGCAAAAAATGAGATAGTAAGTTTAAGAATTAAAGCTAACACTGTAAAAACTCCTTTCATCTTAATAGTACATACCCATTTAGCTTACTTCGTTAACCTATCCACCTATATTTTCACTTTTTAATTAAGAAAAGGACCCTGTAAGGTCCTTCTAGTACTTACTTAGTAGACTAATGCAGCATTTAATTTAAGTGAATGTCTTAAAATTATGTAGATTAATTAGTCAATTATCAAAACAAGTTTACCATTTCCTATACCTTTTTCTAGTTGTTCAAAGCCCTGCGATACTTGCTGGAGTGGCAAAGTTGTACCAATGATCGGACGAAGTGCACCACTTGTTAGCATGCCAATTACACCATGAATACTTTGTTCATATTCATCCTTTGGTGCATTCCAAAGAGCTGTTGCTAAAATATCACATTCCTTTTGCATTGCAAGACGTGGGTTTATGTCTATTGAACCACGGTTTCCAACAATTACAATTTTACCGAATGGTGCAATCAGCTTTAAATCTGTTTCTAAATTCCTATTTGCTAAAAACTCAATAATTACATCAGGTCCATTGCCATCCATTAAGGCTAACACATCTTCAATCGTTGTTTCAGTCACATGATCAGTGACAAAATCTGCACCAGCTTGCTGAACCATTTTTTTACCCTCGGGCTTGCTTGCTGTTCCAATCACTTTAGCACCATGAGATTTCGCCATTTGTACAACCTGTAATCCCACTCCACCACTGGCTCCATGAATAAGCACGGTTTGACCGGGCTTCAGGCAGGCACGTTGAAATAGCGCACGATAGGCGGTTAATGCAGGTACCCCTAATGCCGCACCTTGTTCAAAAGATACATGGGATGGTAATGGATGAACCAACGTTGCATCACATACTACTTTTTGTGCAAAGGTGCCTGTACTTTTACTTCCCATTAAAGACGCAATAAATACACGATCACCGACATGAACATTTGTAACTTCTTCTCCAATCGCCTCCACAACCCCTGCACCGTCTAATCCTGGAGTATAAGGCAACTGAGGTATACTAAACGCATATGTACCTGATAATGTGTAAGTATCACTTGGATTGACGCCTGCAGCGTACAAACGAACACATACTTCGCCCTTTTCTGCTACTACATCTTTAACGTCCGTAAATACTAATTTCTCAGGTCCACCAAATTGTGTGACTTGAATTGATTTCATGTTCCAAACCTCCTTGTTAATTATTATATATGGAAAGGTTTGAATTTACAGTAATATCAAGGTTTGAATTACTAGTTTTCATAAATTTGGACATTTTGAAACAAAATCAAATACACTGTCTGTAAAGGTATATGTTTACGAAATTTTCTCTTATATAGAAAACCTGTCATTTTCATCGTTCGATTAAGTTTGAAAATAAATTACGAACGTCTTCTAAAAACTATACACTTTTACGAACGTTTCTGATAGGAAAATAGATTAAGCTAGTGGTTTGCCGTCGTTAAACATGACTGTCAAAACCTATATTCTTAAAAGTTAGTTTGTAGATCTCCTTCAACAAATAAATAAAACAGTTTTTGTGCTCACTTTAGGGTTTATAAGTAGGAAATAACAATCAGAATAACAAGAGGATTATCAATACATGGGGTAAATATATTCATTATTTCACTTTATCTATCAATCTCGTATAAACAACGTCAAAAAGGATAATAATGTTTAAAAAGGAGAAAAGATAAAGGGGTTGATTTTTAATGGAAAATAATGTACTTAACGAAATTGATCCAAGTTTACGTGATGAAATGCTGGCTGAATTGTTTTTGAATCACACGATGAACGACTTCAAAAGAAGTAAGATCCTTAAAGAAATAGACCAGTCTTTAAAGAATAAAGATAAACAAGCTTTTTTACGTTTAACAGAGGAACTTAAATCCCTATCTTAATAAAAACGATGTAATATAGAAGAAATTCATTAAAAAGAAGCCTTCTTTTTTAAAGACTGAGGCTTCTTTTTATTTCACATTTATATATATCTTTTTATAATAAATTAAACTTATAATGAGAGAACTTATTGGTTCCAGTAGGAAAATGCTCGGAAGTCTCATATCAAAAATTAATTACTAATTACTTAATACTTGAATAGATGCAGTAAATCCATTCTTTTCTGAAAAAGATAAATTAACTTGTAGATGATTTGCGACGAACTGGTGATAGTCCTGTAAATATACTGCAACAGCATCAATGATGTCTTGTTCATGCAATCGCGCTGTACGTTCTAATGCTAAGGTAGAAGCAGTAATCCCGAGGGAAGGATGAAGCTCCAAATCTACTTCTACCTGTTCAGGTTCAATTCTTTCTTCTAGAGCAATATAAATACAAATGCTATCCACAATATCTTGTTCGTTAAATAGTACTTCCATTCTAAATTTCTCCTTAATATCTTCTTCTTGTAAAGATGTTTTTAATTACCCAAATGATGACTAAAATCACAAGTATATCTACAAGAATTCCTAAAAAAGAAAATCCATTTGAAGGATTATTTCCATATGCACCGTTATAATTCCCACCAAATGGATGAAGCATATGCCCTAAAAACGCACCTGTTCCAAAAGCTGCAGCATGAGTCAGTATACTTTTTGCTCGTGAAGGCGGGGTCTGGTTATATGTCGTGTGAGACCTAGTATATGATGGTGTTCTTGTAACGTTGCTTGACGGAGACTTATATCCAGAATGATAAGTGCTACTTGAATATGTGCCCCTACCTGAATGAGAACTGAACGAAGAACTGTGACTGAAAGAACTATGACCACTAAATCCCTTTGCCTGAGCAACATTCGGTAAAGCTATTGCAAATATTAATACAAATATTAAGGTCAATTTTTTCATTACAATTACTCCTGTCTTTATTAATCTAATATAGCTAATTTATAATAAAGTTTCTTTCTTAGAGAGCTTATGTAGCTGTTACTATACCACTAAATTTATAAATTTCTACTATTTTCATCTATTTTTAATGTGATTTTAAGATGAATTTTAGAGTGACTATCATGGTTGGAAAAAGTAAAAGGGATTTCAATATCTAATTGATATGTGAAATTAACATAAAAAACGGTGATATAATTTATAAGAATTAGAAAAGAAAGAAAAAGACGAAGAATAAATGTAGAGTATATTCGATTATCCAACGGTTCACAAATGGGTAGTATGGAGGGAGAAAAGTGAAAATAGTAGACCTACCAATTGAATTTGAATTTAATGGACAAAAAAACCACATTTATCCTAGCCTAATTATATTGAATAATGAACTAACCTTAGTCGATACAGGGTATACAGGTTTTTTAACTTTAATTAGTAAAGAAATCTCAAAAAAAGGATATGAAATAAAGGAGTTAAAGAATATAATTATTACTCATTATGATGATGACCATATAGGTTCCTTATATGACTTCAAAGAAAAGTATCCTTGGATCAATATTATTGCTAGTGAAATCGAATCAAAATACATCAGTGGTGCAATGAAGTCAGAAAGGTTGATTCAAGCCGAAAAAATGCTCAAAACTATGTCAAATGAAAAAATTGAATTTGGTAAATGGTTTATACAGCAATTAAAGACTTTAAATCATGTTTCTATTGATGAAAAGGTACTTGATGGCGATATGATTTTAGATAACAATTGTAGAGTAGTAGCAACACCAGGGCATACTTCCGGACATATTTCATTATATTTTCCAAGTTTAAAGAGTGTAATTACGGGTGATGCAGCTGTTAATGAGAATCATGAATTGGCTATCGCTAATCTATACTTTTGTTTAAATATTAAGGAAGCAGAACAGTCTTTAAGAAAGATTAAAAATCTTAAAGCAGAAACTTATTATTGTTATCACGGTGGAAAATTAACTTTATAGTTGGAGACTAAAAGAAAATAGGCCTAATTATCAGGATCTATTCTATCCTTTTGATTTGTATTAAATTATTAACGACGTTTTCATAAGTCTTAATCGGTACCCATAATCAAACTTATGGTAACTAAACTCAGAAAGAAACCTGTATCTAAGGAGATACAGGTTTTTTCATACTGTTTAAGCATTTATTTTAGATTCATTCGTATTTAAGAGCCTCAACTGGATTCATTTTTGATGCTCTAAATGCTGGAATAAATGAGGCTACTACTCCTAAAATTCCACTCAGAACAATTATTACTATAATTTGATACATATTAAATTCAAATAGTTGAAGACTTGGTTTTTTGAATTCTTCTTTAATAACAAAATTAGCTAATTTACCTACAATAAATGATAGCCATCTTATCAAAAAGATAAGTGACCTAGAATTGTATATACATAGTATAGTCATAGATTATTGAGCATTTATTCAACTTATCTTAAAAATAGTTGTGAATTTAAAAGCTATGTAATTATGTAACCATAAGGTTTTCTCACTAATGTAATTGAACTTATACAGGAACAAATGGTACACATGGTATTAAAGGTAGTAAAGCCCCAGATGGTAATAATGCACCTGAGTTGGAAGTGTGGGTGCTTGATATGATTGGACGTCCTGCTTTTGATTTAAGAGGTCAAGATGGGACTACTGGTGGTGCCGGACAAGATGGGGGAAATGGTGGCCAAGGAGGGAAAGGAAAGCCTGCTCAATTGGACTCGTCAGGATTCTGTAAGGCAGGAGCAGGTGCTGGAGGTAACGGAGGGGTAGGTGGAAATGCAGGTCAGGGCGGAGACGGAGGACATGGAGGGCATGGAGGAAAGCTTTCAATTTATGCTCCACAAGCAGTTATTAACAAATACCTTAAGAGTTTTTATATTACGGTCGATGGAGGACGCTGAGGAAGTGGAGGTCAGCCTGGCTATCCAGGTACAGGAGGTGCTGGGGGTCCAGTTGGAGATTCCGTTAAGGCAAACTTTGGTGCAGTTTGTGGTCCTGGATCGAGAACTGCGGGATTAAAGGGACCTGATGGTTCTTATGCTGGTCAAGGTTCTAGTGGATACAGTGGATACAGTGGAGGAAAATTTGCAGAACCAATCGGTATGTACGTTATCGACCCAGATGATATTGGTATTAAACTATTAGAGCCAGCTATTTTTGAAGCAGTGCCAGCTTATGCTTTTGCAGGTGATAGCATAACCTTAAAAGGTAAACGCTTTACAAAATCAGATACCGTGTTAATAGATGGTTCTCCTGTGCAAACAAATGCTTTTAGTGACACTGCTCTGCAGTTTGCAGTACCTTCTTTAAAGGGTGGCCAGCATACAATTCAGGTAAAACAGCTAGATGGAACTTTATCTAACAAGGCTTCTCTATATATTAAACCTAAAATCGACTCTGCTCTGCAGGATAACCAAATCACTACACGTGTGAGCCCAGGAAAGAAAATAAACTTAATAGGTAGTGGATTTTCAGAAAGTACAATTGTCCGAATAAATGATGTTAACCTTAGAAACGTCCTAAATCCTTTTACTGATATTGATTTAACTGAGCTACATCGTAAGCACTTTCTCGATGGTAGTAAAACTCTACTAGAGAAAGTAGCAACTACCTTCCCTAACGCTAAGGTAATTGTAACCGGATACTACCCACCTGTTTCTGAACATAGTGATTTAAGTGCTGTAGAAATTTTATTAGTTGCTTTGGGAATAGTAGTTTAAGGAATACCTGGTGGCATTGGTGCTGGCTTTTTGACCAATCATCACCTTCAAATCATACATGCAAGAAGTATGCAGCTGGCCAATGAGTCAAAAGTGTTTCTCCAACAGGCTGTAGATGAAACAAATGCTAACTTAACTAGGGGAAAACGCTTTTTCTTTGCTGATCCAAATATAGCTGCGGAACATTCTGCACTTACTGATGACCCATACGTATTTGGCATTAATTTAGATATGTCACCATAAGATTTTATCGCAACAGAAAGGCTGATCTCCTGCACAAAAGCCAGATGTACAGGAGTTGATTTTGAAATTTGCAAACGAGCTTCAATTGGCCATCCCAATAAAAAAGGCGCCATCGCTTATGCAGAAGCAATCTATCCATTTTTATAATAAGCTATTTTCATAAAGGGTCGATTTTTTTATGAACGGTGAGAATAAAGAATAAAAAGATATCCCCAAGTATAGATGTGGTAGCAGAAAGAGAAGGTTCAACCCTTCTCTTTTTTTAAGTTTATTTTATTGGGGTAAATCGGTACGATTTACTAGACTCCCACTGATCCTTAGTACATTCTACTTTATATGTTAGGGCACCTTTAGATTTCTCGTACACTTCATGCGAAAGGTAGCCCACTAAACCAACCCCATGTATAAAAAATGTACATATATTTTAATATATGATTATCTCGTTTCTAACAAAGCTAACCTTGCCTTTTTGGTTAGCTAGTTTTAAAATCTTAAATAATTCCTGTAATATATCCCATTTTCAATCTCAATCCCATATCTAAGTCTGGTTTGTCTTTTGTAAAGCTCATCGGACAAATAGTTAAATTCCTCTTCTGTGATATTCTCATTTATTAAATCTTCAAACAATTTATCTAGATGTTGAGTTACTTCTTGAAGTTCTCGTTCTTTCAACAGAATTCACCTTTCAAATGTTATTTTATTCTCTTTCCTTTTCTATTTTCCAAAATATTCTCTAATTCGTCTATACGTCCTTTATACTGTATTTTTGTTCCTAGAATTCCTTCTTTTTTCACCTTTTGTGCATACTCAGGTAAAACAACTTAGTTAGTCAATTAGTTAGATGTTTAATAAAATCATTACAAAAATATTTGGGGTTCAGAGAAAAAAGTTCTTTTTTAAGATGAGTTATAGAATGATAAATATTAGAAAAGAGGTGACCTGTTAATCTTTGGCGAATTAAGGAAAGGAAACAAATAGAGAAGGAGGACTTAATAGTGAAAGAATTAGTCATTAATGATGTTGTATTTGATGTAAAATATCTTACTACGTCTACAGTCAGCAAAGAAGAAGTGGGACTTGAAAAAAGAATTATTAATAATAATGGAAAAATGACTAAGGGGAGAGATCAAATTAAGTTTTCATTTTCTGTTTTAGGTAAACAAGATTATCAATTATACGATTCCTTTTTTGAGAATACCCATTATATTGTCATAATTCCTGAAACAAATGAAAGATTTATAGCTCATAGTGTTTCGCATAGTACATTTTATCAAGGAGCTGAAGTAGTAGATGACACAGAAGTGGTATTTAAAGTTACACTTACCAAATAAAGAAATCGTCTGTGTTTAAGCTCACGCTGTAACTTTTTTAAAGGATTTGCTTAAGAATATAATCGAGTTTGATTGAGTTCTATTTATATGAAACACCTGTACGCCTATAATGTTTTGTTAAGGGGAGATCTTAGTGAATACGTGTAGTGGTTTTGCAATAATTTGTTTAAATGATAAAGATGAATTATTAATGGTCTCCCAAGAGAAACCCAACATGCCCAAGCGTTGGTCTGTTCCTTCTGGTGCTATCGAAGGATATGAAAGGCTCGAAGATTGTTGTATTCGAGAAGTATGGAATCAAACCGGTTATCAAGTAGAGATAGTAAAAAAAATACACGAGAATAGGTCTACTACCTATAATGTTGATGTTCACATGACCTATTTTGAAGTTAAAATAGTAGCTGGAGAAAAGAAAGTCCCGATTGTAGACTCATATTTCTGGCAACCTATATCTAAAATTAATCATTTAAACCTATTATTTGAAGATGAGCGTGAAGTCGTACTAAATTATATAAAAAAGAAAAAGCAATTCACTTAATCTTGCTCAAGGATATTATTTTACCCCACAGGTGCATGGAGGTCCGTTGTATTTTGAAAAAACTATAAACATATATAGAGGGGAGAATAAATAATTGGTTAATACAACTCTTAATTTAATAAAAATTGTCATGCATACTACTATGAGAAATAACTTAGTCTTTATGAATCATTACCTTAATTCAAGGGAAATTTTGTTATCAAGATCTAAGAAACCATAAAATAAATTATCTATCTCTTCCAAGATAATTTATCTAGTTAATAAAAAAAGCTACTGCCCTAAACAGTAGCTTTTCCAATTCCCTTAAGGAAATTGGAGAATTAGCATCATCATACCTACTAGCTCCTCAAGTAGTACGCTCTATACAGAAAATCTTATTTAATAGAGTTTATTATTAGTTGTACTAATTGTTATTTATTTCAATCTATTTATGATTTCACTTTTAATTTCTTCTATATCAGCCCTTAAAGTATATTACCCCCCTATATCGTATTCATTTCTTACAAGTCCATTATGATTATGGTAACTATAAGTAAAGATGTTCTTTAGCCTGCTGAAGATTAAGAAAAGAATAATTTAGAAAAAAAATACAATACTTAAGATAAATACATGTAATTAGGAGGCATCAATGGTTAAGCGTAATATAAGGTTGTCAAGTCCTGAAATTGGAGGGTTATGGGGAGTTTATATTCAAGAAACAATGTCTACTTGTTTGTTAAAGTATTTTCTTCCTCACTTATAAGATGAAGAAATAAAGCCTATTTTGCAAAAATCTTTACATATCTCTCAAACACATTTAAACCAAATTAAGGACATTTTTTCTGAGGAAAGTATCCCTTTACCCGATGGATTTATGGAAAAGGATATTAATTTATTGGCTCCCCCTCTTTTTTATGATCTTTTTGCTCTGAGTTTTGTCTACTCAATGAATCGCATGTCAATGGTTAACTTAGGGTTTGCTACTTCTACTGTTGCTCGGGCAGATGTACTTGATTTCTTCACTAAAGCCTTAAATCAGGCTACAGAACTCTATGCAGAATCTACGACCTTAATGTTATCTAAAGGTATTTACGATCGACCACCTATGATTACCTATCCTGAGAAAGTCGAATATGTAAAAAAACAATCTTATATAGTAGCAGCCATGGGAAAAAAGAGACCTTTAAATGCAGTCGAACTTACTGAAATATTCTTCAATATAGAGCGTAACTATTTCTCGGTGTTACTCTGTATGGGCTTGTTACAAGTGATTAAAGATAAAGAAATTAAAAATTATATAAAAGATGGAATGGAAATATCAGAAAAACAAATTAATTTCTTTAATGAGCTTTTAGAAAAAGAAGAACTTCTTGGCACGGTTCCTGTTAGTATGGAAGTAACGAATTCAACCGTTTCTCCCATTTCCGACAAACTTATCTTTGCGCTTTTTAATTTTTTGAATTCCATTGATGTGACACTTATTGGACATGCTTTATCTTTATCTATGAGGCTGGATTTAGCTACTTATTATAGTAAATTAATTGGAGAAATATTAATTTATGCCGAAAAGGGATTTAATATTATGGTCAACCGACAATGGCTAGAACAACCACCTCAAGCGCCAAATAGAAAGGTTTTAAAAGGAGAGTAATCCAATTAATAAAAAATTCTAGTTGGTAATGGTATGTAACACTTTAAAAATTCATAAGAATGCTTCAAAAAGCCCTTGTTGAAAGGGCTTTTTTGTATGCAACAATAAGGAACACTATGTTGATTGAGATGACGTAGGATATTATATTATGCCAGGTGAAAATTAGGCTTATTATAGACAATCCTTTCTTTAGTGTAAAAAAGGTTATTCTTCTTGGAACTAGGTATATAACCCTAAAAATCAAATTAAAGGAAGGGAGAAGATAAAATGAAACATCTAAAGGCTCTTATTATAAAGTTTGTAATGAGTGCTTTGGTATTAGGTATTATACTAACAGGCATTTATAATTATGATTTTAGTAACAGCATGCTGATTAGTTTGGTCCTCACAGTTGTCGCTTACGCTCTTGACGATTTGTTAGTATATTGAAATGCTGATGATGATTCAGACTACAAAAAACGAAACACTATCGCTACAATTTTTGATCTTATTTTAATTTTTTTAGTAATCTGGATAATGGGCGCATCCCTTTTTGAAAATAACAGCACTATTATTCAGGACTTTATAGTAACAGCAATTGTTATAACCAGCGGTGAGTGGTTCTTTCATAAGTATCTAGATAAACATGTTCTTAACACTGATAATTATAGAAATACCGATACGACGTATAATAAATAACTTATTAATAGGAGCAGCAACTATCAAAAGTATACAAATTAGTAAAAGAAGCCGTATTATAACAAACGGCTCTTTTTTTAATTCTGAGAGTTGTGATTATGGTAATTAAGAGATCATACTATACACAAAAAAAGACCATCTCTTCCCAGTCAAAAGAGATGGTCTTTTTCTGTAAGTGGAATTAACAATAGTCATTAGGTGTTGCTGTATTGCACCTTAGTTAGCTTGCTCAGAGCTTCAATAACGATTCCTTAAATTTCCTTTTTTCTACACTAAATCTTATTTAATTATCTAAAAAGACTTATGTTGCAGGAAATTTGAAGAAATATGTTGAATAAATAGTATCGATTTCTAATGTATCATTGTTGAATGTTAAAATCTCATCAATCTAAATTAGGAAAGTTGGGAGGAAGCCTGTGCTAAAAGAAGAGAATAAACTTGACCAGGAATGGATTAGCCTTATACAGGAAGCTTATCAATTAGGTCTTTCAATTGTAGAAATAAAGGAATTTATATACTCAAATCAAAAAGAGCAAATTTCTAAATGATGCAGGATCTTTTTTCTAAAAAAATCATTATCTAAACTTTAAAAGTAGTTTAACTTCTTTTCCCACATATTTATTATGTTATACAAAGCTATAGATGTAATCTCTGCATCTGTAACATGTTCAATCTCATCCGTTTCAAGATTTCTCAATTAAAGTTCTTTAGAATAGCTAAGGGAGAAGTATTATGTAAACTACAAATGGTATGAATAATTTCGCTATCTTCGTACTGTAATAAAGTTTCTAACATCTTTTTAATTTTAATTAGTGTCATCTATCACTGATTCGCCTTCTCACTATATAAAGAAATGTTACCAATTAAACTTTAATCTATTTTAATGTAGGGTATTCTTATAGGTTATAACCTTCAGTAATTTAACGATTTCGAAAATGGATACATTTGATATAAAAGATGGATTTGAAATACATTTTTTGAGGGTAAAAATATAAGGAGTCTTATTTTGTAAAGTTTTTATTACTGAATCCATTTCCTAGCCAAACTATCTAGAGACTTACATTACTAGGGCATGGGAGAATGTTAACACGTTAAATAAAGAACAATTTCAGAACAGTTTTGATAAACTATCTAAATGAGTAGCAGCTAGCAAACATGATCTTAATTAACCCTTTATCATGTTGAAAAAAATGAGTACGACCATGAATATATCCAGATTTAAAAATTCTCTATAAGATCTCCGTTGGTTTTTATCTAAAGACGCATCTAATGTCATGAGTATAAGGAAGACTTTCGGTTTTATACAAAGACTGAAAATGAAAATTGATAATAATTCATTTAGGTATACTAACTAAGGATAAGGATAACGATAACCAATAAAAAAAATAAAGGGTGTATTCAAAATGGAAACTACTTATAATCAGAGAGAGAAAATGACAGATTTTATTAAAGATAACAAACAAAATTTTCAGGATAAACTTTTATCAGAGGCAGTTAACGTAGCTTCTAAGATTAACGACATTTTAGAAACTGGAAATATTAATCTTTTGAAAAATGCTCAAAAGTTATCTCTCTATGTCGTAGAACAAAAAGAAGAACAACTCATTGCATTCGCTCAACAAGAAGGGGTAGCCTGGGCAGAGCATGCCTTAACTCTTGCTTTCAAATTAGAATGGGTACAGGCTATTAGGCGAACGTTATGGCATTTTCTCTATCAATATGATCGAATAAATAACCATTTTAATGGTCGTGAAGAATTTTATGCCTTAGAGAAACGAATTAATGATAGGATCGATCAATTTCTTAACACTTTTCTCATTAGTTATTCCAAGTATAAAGATGAATTAATTGCCTCTCAAAGAGACTTAGTTGAAAATCTATCGGTACCCATTATACCACTTAGCCAATCTGTAGCTGTACTACCGTTAATCGGAATGGTTGACATCAATCGTATCCAAACAATTGAAGAGAAAGTGTTAATGGGCATCTCAGAGATAAAAATTCAGACATTAATTATAGACCTGTCTGGAATTGCCAACATGGAGATGCATGTTATTGATCATTTTCAGAAAGTACTAACTGGAATTTCAATGATGGGATGTGAAGCTATTCTTACAGGTTTACGTGCTGACCTAGTTAGGACAATGATTCACTCAGGAATCTCCTTTGAGGATAAGGCAGAAGCCAAAGGGACGTTACAGCAAACTTTAAAAGAGTATTTAGAACTGAACCGATTGTAGGAAGAATAAGTAGAGAGGTTTTCTCTACACATAAACATATAGATAAGTTTGGAAAATTAGAATTATATTTGAAAAAGTAAATAAAGGGGATTATATATCGGTAATCATTACTAAGATAACCCTAGAGTTATAACTCTAGGGTTGTTTTGCTATATTCCCTATAATACGTTTTATGTTAACTAAAAGCTTATAAGGTATACAGTTATAAAACAGAAAAAAGCTGCCATCGATGAAGAGGCAGTTCTTCTGTTCTTGTTTAATGGTTGCTTTTTATTAAATATAACGATGCTTTTTTGATAAAACGAGAGCAGAGATACCAATCAGTACCACACCCATGATGGCCGGAGTAGCGTGGCTAACTACTGAATACAGCTGACCACCAATGATAGGTCCACTAAATCGGGCTAGAGATTGAATACTTTGAGCTCCCCCTAGTATATGACCTTGCTCACTGTCACTAACAGATTTTGAAAGCATGCCATTAAATGATGGCCCAAAGACTGAATCACCCAATCCGAAGAAAACCATCCCAACAATAAAGACTAAATAAAAAGCTGTAAGGGTTGAAATCAAAATAAGGATAAAACCAATAATTTGACTTATCATGCCTAAAAGAGCAATTTTTTTATCTGTCAAAAATTTGAGTAGCCGTGGCATAATGATTGCTTGAGAAAAGATATCCAGTACACCTATTATAGAAAATGTCAGACCAATAAATATAGGTTGCCATGCAAAGGTATCTATTGAAAACTGAGAGAAGATAGCTTGTAATGATCCGTTAGGGATCCAAATTAGGAACCCAGCAATTAGCAGCCATTTAACAGATTTAAAGGAAAAAACCTTGGATAATTGTATAAATGGATTAAGATGTCTAACAGAGATACTACAAGAGCGTCTAGACTTCTTAAGACTCTCAGGCATTAAAAAATAGCCATATATGGCATTAAGCAATGTGATAACCGTACCAGCATACATAGGAACACTGTTTCCGAAAGTCGCAAGTGCACCTCCAATTATAGGGCCCAGAGCAGTGCCAACCCCAACAACAGCACTAATCCAACCAAAGTACTTAGTGCGTTCATTTGAAGGGGTGATATCTGCAAAGTAAGCAAAAATTGCTGAAATTTCGCCACCTGTCAAACCTTCAATGATACGACCAAGGAAGAGAATCCAAAGTGCACCTCCAAGTCCAAAGATAAAATAACCAAGGGCAGAGCCGATTAGACTAATAATTAATACTGGACGACGACCATATCTATCGCTTAACGCACCTAAGACTGGTGCAGCCAAAAAGACAGAAAGAGCGTATATAGACGTAAGTAATGTTACTGCAGTAGCCTGACTGCTGGGATTACTAGTATAAGTCTTTACTAAAAAAGGTAAAACGGGGCTAACTATAGTCAATCCAAGACCAGTTAAGAAGACAGTGATAAGCCCAAACGTTAGGGCATGTTTATTTATTGAAGTATCCATGATAGTTCTCCTTTAAAGTTATTGTTTCTCAGGAAACAAATATAAGTTTATCCCTTTATTGTTTCCTCGTCAACAATAAAACAACATAAAAAAACACCACTTACTCAGTGATATTTTTCAGATGATGTCTATATCTACCAATGAAACGAAAAATAGTGTCAAATTCTTCATTGGTCATGTGCTTAAATACTTCTTTATCACGTTCAAGAAAAGATTGGTGTAATTTTTGATGGATATCATTTATTTTTTGTCCATTAGTTGTTAATCGAAAATATATTTCCTTTTTATTTTCAACACTTTGATAACTCTCAATAATATTTTTAGCTATCAGCTTCTTGGTAAGCTTGCTGATAGCACCTCGAGTCATGTAGCTTGCAGCTGCAAGTCTTGTTACATTTGCATTTGGGATTAGAGCAATATTTTCGATTAATTCTATTTCACTCAATTTATAGTCCTTTAAAGCCAATTCTACTTCCGGTTTATTACGCCAGATTATCTCATTACACAAATCCATAAGTTCACTCATTAACTGCTGTCTTTTATCCATACTAACTCCTCCCTAATTTGTATACAGTATAACGAGTTTTTGTTTCTTTCACAACAAAACGACCAAAGCACTATAAGGTTTATTAAGAATACGTAATCAACGTTATTATCAATGAGAAGTAAATATATAAACTATGTTATAAAAATATAAGTTTTATTTTACACTCTATATGACGACAAATCTTTCTACAGAGTGTAAAAATGAAAAAAGCATGCATTTATACTAGGATCCAGGCTACTTTAAAATGAAGTTTGATTATATTTAGATGTACCTTATCGAACTGCTGCCCCTTTAGTTCAATAAGGTATTTAATTTAATTAAAAAACTAACTTTTCATCAATTACTTATTATCAGCAAGTTGTGTTGAAATTTGCCAGGTAACACCGAATTTATCTGTTACTTGTCCATATGATGGGCTCCAGAAAGTTTCTTGAAGGGGCATTCCTACTTGACCATCTTCTTTGAGTTTTTCGAACACTTCTTTCGATTTTTCTATACTGTCTATGCTGATGGCTACCGTCACTTGTGATCCAATTTGGTATGGTTGACCTGGAAATGTATCAGAAAGCATTAAATCCGTATCACCAACTTTTAAATGCGCATTCATTACACGATCTATTGCTTCTATAGGAGTAGGGAATTCTGGATTTCCGGGCATTTCTCCGAAAGTTTGAACTCCAATAACTTTTGCATCCAATGCCTGCTCATAAAATTTAACAGCTTCTTGTCCATTACCGTTCATCACTAAATAAGGATAAATTCCTAAGACCATGAAAAACACCTCTTTTAAAATTTTATTTAGATTTCAATAAATCATAGCTAACTAAAGAATAGAACGCATGTTCTTTTTTACATAACACTTGCTACGTATCTATACAACAAATTTATTGGATTATCCTGCACAGTTAGTTTGATAAAAAAATTGTGGAAGAAAAATATGTAACATTATATTTATTTTAGCGTTGTTGTCACATTGATTTATTGAGGATACAATACATAACCTAGGATTAAGGCTGTCCCATGTATATAGTACAAAAAGGTAGGTACACCCATTTAGATGTTAAGAAAGCTAATGGAAAATAGTCTATTTAATCTATAAAATAAATCTTATTATACGCATAAAAAATAATTAGTTTTCTTATACGTTACGTCATGAACGTAGGCTATAGAATAAGAAAAGGGATAAACCATACCAGAATTTATAAGAGGAAATTTCAACCTAATTAATTCAAATAATAATTGTTAATGAAAGTGTGATACATTGTATAAGAGACAAGAAATGAAAGGAGTTTTTTTAATGAGTAATCATAAAGCACAAAGTGAATTGCCACCAAAAACATGTACAATCGATCGACTTGTAACGATGCCCGATGATGTAAATAAAGTAATCAATGGCAGCAAAACAGCAACTCGCCGAAATGGAAGATATGCTGATGTAGGAGAGATAATGATCTTAGGGGATAAGAAATTCATAGTGGAACGAGTTTATTCTCAATCACTAGGTGAATTAACAGATGAAAATGCTCGCCAGGAAGGCTATGATACAGTAGAGGAATATAAGCAATCTATTTTATCTTATCATCCGGGGATGCCTTGGCTTCCGCAAATGAGGGTATGGGTGCATGAGTTCAGATCAGTTAATGATTGATAGGTAAAAGAAATGGATTTGTTGTACCGTATATTAGTATATATTCATGTTTCTAGTGTCATTTTATCTATTGGTCCTTTCTTTATTCTCTTGCCACTCGTAAAAAAACTACATAGTGCAAGAGAACAAGAAACGAATGCCTATTTGAGTACATTTCAATCTGTCGTTAGGCTCGCAAAACATACAGGCCATGTTCTTGTTATAACAGGGATACTCCTTGTTATGTGTGGTCCATGGACGTGGACTACTCCATGGATTATAATGACCCTGATTTTCCTCTTTTGCTCCTTGTTCTTTCTGGCGCGTGCGTTTTCACCAACACTTCGAAAGTATAAGGAGGAAGGGCAAAATAAAAAAGAACTGGCAACTAAGCTAAAGCAATCTATTTGGATTTACATTATTCTATTAATGACTATGCTTTGGTTTATGGTAGGTAAGCCGACTTTTTGGTGATGTTCATCCAATTGTCATCACTAGAAGTAAATAGTCAAACTGATTATTTTTATGAATAATTCATATTTCACTTAACATAACTAGGATTATCAGCACTAACAAATAAAGGACACTTTCTTTTAAAAGAAAATGTCCTTTATACGAGTTTTTAGCTCTAATTTTATTATACTATATCTTCAACTGGACACATATTATATATTTTTTTGAGCAAACTACTCTAGACGCCGTGAGGCACCTGGTGCTTTTCTTATTCGAGTTTTGCACAAAAAACTTCCTTAACGCATTGGGGAAGTTTTTCTGTTTTTAAGCTATATCTTCTATATACCTTTAGTCAACATAATACAGCTTTCCGGAAGACATACAAAAAGAGAACCCTTGTGGGAGTAAGGGTTCTTAAGCAGAAAAATATATGGGTTATGCAGCTTTTTATACATCCTTGATTTCACAAGGTTTCTCTAGTAGACGGAGGTAAGAGACATGTATAAAAAGCGCATGTTTTATACATATGCGTGCCTGTCTAGATATATTGAATTCACCAATAATCGCATATAATTTAAATTAGAATGCAGGAAAGAAGCAAATTATCCCTTTTAAGTTGTTTCTCGATTATTAATACGTGTTTGAGTGTTTAATTCCATAGGTTTCTTAATAAGACGATAACCTATTTTAATTTATGTAATTCAACTAGCAGATCGTCCACGAATTGACTAATTCTTAAAGTTTTTGGATTAGTAAACCCTTCTTCTAAACCTACTTTAATTAAAGACTTTCTCGCTTTTTCAATCTCCAAAGATAAAGCTCTTTTTAAAATACCTTTATGAGTTTCCATACTTATAATCACCCAATTATTTTTAATAAACACAAAAAAGGTTAACCATTTAATGATTACCCTTCTTTTTAGCATAGAGAGTTCTTATTAGTGTTTATATTTTAAAACAATTATAAAGAAATATACAGTTGGATTTAAGTTTGCCCCTAAAGAAGCAGTTATGGACGATGTTATAGGGTGAGCTAGCTTCAAAACTTCGTTACTTTTTCTTGTTCTACTAAAGAGTTCTGAGTAGTTAGGAAAATAATGGTTTTAACTTTCGGTTAAAAATTCTTTACTGAACGTTCTTAAATTGATATACTCAGTACAAGTTAGATCTAACAGTTCATTATCAAAATAAGAATGATTATTCTTAAATTACCTAAAGAGTTTATTGAGGGGGAATGAATAGTATAAAATTGTTGCACTCTAAGTGTATAAATGATTCTAAATCCTTTCTCAGACATACGAGATAATACGTTCTAAGGTGTGAGTACATGGCTAGAAACAAAGAATTTGATGAAAAAGAAGCATTAAGGAGAGCAATGGAGCTTTTCTGGCGACAGGGGTATGAAAAAACATCCATGCAAGATTTGGTGAACT
>Ga0209463_1001050_pt1 | contig 17844 bp, 18 predicted proteins | sample AgamicMgSfrz_FD_187169 | JGI IMG/M metagenome (GOLD analysis project Ga0209463, IMG submission 187169) | Agave microbial communities from Guanajuato, Mexico - Mg.Sf.rz (SPAdes) (version 2) | ecosystem: Host-associated > Plants > Phyllosphere > Phylloplane/Leaf | place: Guanajuato, Mexico... | reverse complement strand
CTTTTTCCCATTTATCGCATTCTTTTAAGATTTTATAACTGAAAGCGATAAGACAAAAGAGTAGAAAAAACATGTAAAATACATCAGAAATAGTAAAACGATGTATTGGAATTTCGAAGAAGCTATCTTGATATGTATATACTATTTTTCCTAATAAAAAACTCCCAATTGCTATTGTGATACATATCCAAAACGGATTTGAACTGACTTTTTTAGAATATATAGAGTAAATGAGTGACACAAATGTAATGGCTTCAACAATAAGAGAAGCGAAGCGTACGTCTGAATTTGAAAAATGAGTAGGGAACAGATAAAAAAACATAAAATAGATTGAATAACATATTAACGTTCCAATTAATATACATAGTTGTAAATTTTTATTTAATTTCACTAAAATCACCTTCTTTAATTATGCACTATATTCGTAATATCTATACATAATAATATTATTTAAGAATTGTATCAGATTTCCTTATAAAAATCATGTTTATAAGGAAAGTGTTGAAAAGTGTAATACTTCTTAAAATTAAAAAAATATTGTTTTTAATAATATGTACTTCATAAAGATTTTAAATGGGAATTGTATATTTAATCATCCTTTGAATTGTAAAGGTTTTTTAGTGATTTGTAAGTGGAGATGCACAATTGCATATAAAATGATGAGAATCTTTTTTCTAGCTGATTTTTGATTGTTATAGGCTATTTTAAGTAAGGTTTTTATTTTTGGTCTGAAAATTAACATTTGTAAAAATATTAAATAGAGATATAAAATAAGAACGTGTATTCTTACAGAGTGGATAGCATCTTTACTAAATAGGGAGGGATTTTTATGTTATTTCGAATGAAAGGTGCAGAAGTATACTATGAAATTGTGGGAGAGGGTAAACCAGTCATTATCATACATGGCTGTGCTCCTGATCATAGGTTAATGCAGAGGTGCATGGAATCAGTATTCGCAAAATATAAAGGTTACCAAAGAATATATATTGATTTACCTGGCATGGGGAAATCGAATGCTCCGGATTGGATAAATAGTTCAGATCATATGTTAGAACTGTTAATTGGATGTATTGAAAAAATCATTCCATCTAAAAGCTTTTTATTAGTAGGGGAGTCCTATGGCGGATATTTAGCTAGAGGTATACTCACAAAGCTGTTCGAAAGAGCTAATGGATTACTATTAGTATGCCCTGTTGTTGTAGCAGAGCAAGAAAAAAGGACTCGTCCGAATAAACAGGTAATTGTAGAGGATAAGGAGTTTTTAAATACACTAACTTCCACTGATAGAGAAGAGTTTTGCGAGTTAGCAGTGGTCGCGAATGAATATACATATAAGAGGTTTAAAGAGGAGATTAAGCCAGGACTAACAATTGCTAATTATGAATTTATTGATAGATTGCAAAAGAATTACTCTCTTACTATGAATTTTCATCATAAGACATATGAGAAACCCGTTCTTTTATTAGCCGGAAGACAAGATATATCGGTCGGTTATCAAGATATTATAGGAATTATTGATGATTATCCAAGAGCGACATTAGCAGTGTTAGATATGGCAGGGCATAATTTGCAAATTGAACAGCCTGAATTATTCGAGAGTTTAGTAGGAGAATGGATTAGACGAACAGATCAGCAAAGTTTATAAAAAACGAATTAACATTTTCAAGGAGGAAGTATGAATACATATATTTATATGGTTAGGCATGGTGAATCACCAAAATTAGAAGGGAGTGAAAGAACACGGGGATTAACTGAAAAAGGAAAAATGGATACTCATAGAGTGACTGACGTATTAAAAATGGAGGGAATTGATACTTTTATTTCAAGTCCTTATAATCGGGCTATGTTAACGATTGAAGCGGCAGCTAATTTCTATGAAAAAGAAATAATAGTATATGAAAATCTCAAAGAATGTAGGTTTGCAAGTGAGGATCAGATTATACCAGATAAAGAGGTGTATCCACTTGTAAAGAAGATGTTTTCTAATCCTGACTTTGCACATATGGAAGGAGAGTCATATAAGGATTGTCAGAGACGGGTAGTGAAAGTGTTAAAGGAAATATTAATGGATTTTCAAGGGCAAAAAATTGTAATTGGCACACATGGACTTGTAATGACACAAATGATGAATTATTTTGATGATCAATACGGGTTTGAATTTCTTATAAATACATCGAAGCCTGACATATATAAACTGGAATTTAAAGACGAGCAATTAATGAATGTAGAAAGATTATGGATAGGAGAATGAAACTGAATATATGGAGTGTGTTTTAATTCGTACTTATAAAACACACTCTTTTTTAATAGAATGCATTTTTATCAACTATTTTTAGAATGTTAAATCAATAAGTAATTATTCAATTTTTGAATAATACAAATAGAAGTTGTCTTAAGGAAACAATTTTAAATGTGACAAAACTCCAAACGTTGGATTTCTATTCAATTGGAAAAAAAGATGTAGAATTTTGTCTTACGGTCCCCGTTTACTTTTCATTTCATTACATATAGGCTTTGTGGTGTAAAGGGGAATATTGCCTTTACACAAAATTTATAAGGAGGGCATTGTGATGAAAAAGATTAAAAAGTTTGCGGGAGTAGCTTTAGCGGGTACGATTGGATTGAGTGGACTACTGTTTTTAGAACCAAGTGTAAGCGCTGCGGAAATACAGCAGGTGAAAGAAGGAAATTTCAATACAATTGATGTAACAATGAATCAAAGTGAATTTTATGTATTGAGTGGTAGAAGTATTGATATTCTTTCTGGAGATAAAGAAGCAATTCAGCTAAATAAATACACAATTCGTTTTAGTAAACCCGGGAAGTATGTTATTAGAGTAAACGGTTGTATTTATGATGATGTATATACTTTTATTGTGAATAAATAGTATATATTCTTAAACTGTGAGATGAAAAAAGAAACACCCTATTTGCGGTAAGAATCGTAGATAGGGTGAATTTATTTTTATGAAGTTGTGTTTTATAAATTTTCATTAATTTGCTCTTTGTTTTTGTTTTGTAAAGTATGTAGGAGTGTTTGAAACATTTTAAATGATTGCTGAAAGATTGGACTTTGAATAAAAGTGTATAGAAAAGTTACGATAAAAACAGGACCACCGAGCATAAATCCAATAACTAGTACAACGCATTCTACAATGATTCGAGCACGGCTAATAGATAGACCTGTTTTATCGGAAATAGTAAGCATGAATCCATCACGAGGTCCAGCGCCAATTCCAGCTGCAACATACATACCTCCACCGATACCTGTAATGGCAATACCAGAAAATAAAATGAGTAAGTTTATCCATAAATAATCACTAGCATTTGGAAGAATATTTGATTGTAAGAAAAAGTCCATAATAGGACCGATAAGTAGTGCATTTAAAAATGTTCCCACATTTATATATTTTCTATCTACTAGTAAAGAAATGAGAACGAGACATAATCCACATATGACACTCCACGTACCAATCGTCCATCCAAACCTTTGGTAGAGAGCCATGTTTAAAACTTCCCAAGGATGTAAACCGAGAAATTTAACTTTGACTGCAAGAGCATTTCCAAGGCCAAAGAAAATTAATCCTAAGAAAAAAAGAAAATAGCGAAAGAGGGTTAGCCTCATCTTTCATACCTCCTATATTTTATAATTATGAATGTTACATGTTAAAGTTTAAATGTACAAATGTTATGACTTCTGTTGATTTATTTAAATCTTTAAAAATGTAAATGGAATATATACTTTCAGAGTCAAAAAAGTTAAAAAATTTCGTCTTAAGGATTATAATGAAGAAAGAAATATAAAAGGGAGTGAACAAATTTGAAACAAGAGCTTATTGAAAGATTTACGAGATATGTCAAAATTGATACGCAATCAAATGAGGAAAGCCATACAGTTCCAACAACAACTGGGCAAATTGAGTTTGGTAAATTATTAGTGGAAGAGCTACAAGAAATTGGGTTAACAGAGATAACGATGGATGATAATGGTTATGTAATGGCAACACTTCCGGCTAATACGGACAAGGATGTTCCCGTAATTGGCTTTTTAGCACATTTAGATACAGCAACAGACTTTACGGGGAAAAACGTAAAGCCACAAATTCATGAAAACTTTGATGGTAATGCGATTACGTTAAATGAAGAGCTAAATGTTGTGTTAACGCCGGAACAGTTCCCAGAATTACCATCTTATAAAGGGCATACGATTATTACAACTGATGGTACAACACTGCTAGGAGCAGATGATAAAGCTGGTCTTACAGAAATTATGGTTGCAATGAATTATTTAATACATAATCCGCAAATTAAGCATGGGAAAATTAGAGTGGCATTTACGCCAGATGAAGAAATCGGCCGTGGACCAGCTCATTTTGATGTAGAAGCGTTTGGTGCATCATTTGCTTATACGATGGATGGAGGTCCATTAGGTGGCTTAGAATATGAAAGCTTTAATGCTGCAGGTGCTAAGTTAACGTTTAACGGAACAAATACACATCCTGGGACAGCGAAAAATAAAATGCGTAATGCAACTAAACTTGCTATGGAGTTTAATAGGCATTTACCAGTAGAAGAGGCACCAGAGTATACTGAAGGATACGAAGGATTCTACCATTTACTCTCTTTAAATGGTGATGTTGAGCAAAGTAAAGCATATTATATTATTCGAGATTTTGATCGTGAAAATTTTGAGACACGTAAAAATACCATTGAAAATATTGTGAAACAAATGCAAGAGAAGTATGGGAAAGATGCAGTCGTTTTAGAAATGAATGATCAATACTATAACATGCTTGAAAAAATCGAACCGGTGAGAGAAATTGTTGATATTGCTTATGAAGCAATGAAAAGTTTAGACATTGAACCAAATATTCATCCAATTCGCGGAGGAACAGATGGATCACAATTATCATATATGGGATTACCAACGCCGAATATTTTCACTGGTGGTGAAAACTATCACGGTAAATTTGAGTATGTTTCGGTAGATACGATGGAAAAAGCAGTTCAAGTTATTGTAGAAATTGCAAGACGATTCGAAGAACAGGCTTAAAAAAGAACCAAGTAGTACAGATGTGCTACTTGGTTCTTTAGTATAAAACTTGCCACAAATAAAAAGTTGCGTAAGACTCCCAGTTGATCCAATTTGCCGCAAAATCTTTTATTTCATGTTTAGTCGGTTTACTTTTGGAACCTGTTATGCATTTAATTGCATTGTGCAAGCCGACATCGTCAATTGGAAAAGCGGAAGGAAAGCGTAAACAGCGCATTAAAACATAGTTGGCAGTCCATGGTCCTATACCATGTATAGCAGTTAATTGTTTTTCAGCGATTTTTATATTTTGTATTTGTAGTAAAGATTCTTTTGATAGTTTTCCTTCTGTAATAAGCTTTGCAACCCCGATTAAATATTCACATTTTCTAGTTGTCATTTTTAACTTTTTGAGATCTTCTACATGTAGCTTTCCAATCGTTTCAGGAGAAGGGAATATCCAATGTTTTATATCGTCCCATTCTACATAACTTCCAAATGTCTCGACTAATCTTCTTTTTAGCGTATAAGCATATGTAAGATTAATTTGCTGACCAATAATTCCCCAGGAAAGTGCCTCAAATAAATCAGGAATACCTAAAGTTCGAAGTCCATAAAACTTTTGAATAGGACCTCGAAGGAGTGGATCAAGTTTAGCTAATTGATAGAAGGGAGCCAAATCAGTATTTAAATCAAACCATTCAGTTACATAGTTAGCTACAGCGTTGCATATCCACTTTTCAGAGATATAGGATTCTCCTAAAAAACGTATTTGAATAGTATCATCCGTATTCATACTAATCTCAACTAAAGGATTTACATCGTGAACAGGGATAACTTTATAAATTTTGTTATCTTCAATGTGAAACATACATTCATTGTTAGAGCGGGATAGATAGCGCAAATTTTCTTGGAAACTAAATTCTGTTGGAACTGCTAAAGTTAATGCGTTATTATATTTTGCTGTCATATGAATTCCACCTGTAACTTTTCTAATGCAAGCAATTCTTTCTTCATTTCTAATCCCCCTCTAAAACCAGTTAGTTTACCATTCTTCCCGATAACACGATGACAAGGAATTGTAATGAGAAGAGGGTTGGCAGCAATAGCAGAAGCAACGGCACGTACAGCTTTAGGTTTTTGAATTCTTTCGGCAATTTCTGTATAAGAATATGTGTTTCCATAAGGAATTTCACGTACCGTATTCCAAACAGATAATTGAAAGTCAGTTCCGTAAGCATCGATAGAGAATGTAAAAGTTTCTCGCTTGTTTTCTAAATACTCGATAATTTCTTTCGTATATATTTGCAAGTAATCTGGACTATGGATCAATATATGATGGGGTAGTTTTTTGCTAGCCCATATATTTAATTCTTCAAAGTTTTCGTTTTGTGATCCAATGAAACATAGTCCATTTTCAGTCGCAGCAATATGAAAATGCCAATTTTTATGTGTAAGTAGTGTCCAATATATATAATTATTTTTGTAGGAATTCATTATTGTATCCCTCTTTCATTTCGTTCTTTTTTCGATATTCAGTAGGAGTAAATCCGGTTTTCTTTTTAAATAAAGTTGCGAAATACTCCGGGTTTTCTATCCCGACAGCAGTACTAATTTCTTTAATAGATTGATTTGTATTTGATAGATATTCTTCTGCTTTAACAATCCTGAATTGTTGTATATATTCTATTGGACTTATTCCTGTCATTTTTTTGAAAGTACGTTGTAAATGAAAGGGGCTACCATGGCACATTTCCGCAAGTATGTCGAGAGTTAATAATTCTTCAAAGTGCTTTTCAATATAATTTTTAATTTGTTCTATCCACTCTTCATTAGGTAAAGTGAGCCCATTTGGTTTACAACGTTTGCATGGGCGAAAGTTTTCACTTAATGCTTGATTTGCATGAAGAAAAATTCGTACATTGTTTTTATTCGGTATTCTTGATTTGCATGACGGCCTGCAAAAGATTCCGGTTGATTTCACGGCATAAAAGAATTTGTTATCATAGGAAGAATCATTATGAATAATTGCTTGCCAATGCTCACTTGTTAACGTAAACCCTTCATTGTGCAAAGAACATCACCTCTGAAATTAGTATAACCTGAATAATGTACGTATGTATGTATTCACAAATGTAAGAGCAAGATTACAAAGGTGAAAATATGATTGTTTTTCTATTTTGTGATAGCATGAAATTTGGAAATAAACATCAAGAGGAGGACTATAAATGAAGTTCATTTCATGGAATGTAAATGGTTTACGTGCAGTTATCGCAAAAGGTGGATTTTTAGAATATCTCGAGGAATCTAATGCAGATATATTTTGTTTACAAGAGATTAAATTACAAGATGGGCAAATCGATTTAAATCCAGAGGGATATTATACATATTGGAATTATGCTGTGAAAAAAGGCTATTCAGGAACGGCTATTTTCACGAAAAAAGAACCGCTTTCTGTTACTTATGGTTTGGGCATTGAAGAGCATGATCAAGAAGGACGAGTTATTACTTTAGAGTTCGAAAATTTTTACATAATTACGTTATATACACCAAATTCAAAACGAGGATTAGAACGATTAGATTACAGAATGAAATGGGAAGATGATTTCCGGGCGTATATTAAACGATTAGATGAGAAAAAACCAGTTATTTTTTGCGGAGACTTAAACGTTGCTCATAAAGAAATAGATTTGAAAAATCCAAAAAGTAATCGTAAAAATCCTGGGTTTTCTGATGAAGAAAGAGAGAAGTTTACATGTATTTTAGAAGAAGGATTTATTGATACGTATCGTCATCTATATCCTGATCAGGAAGGCGCATATTCGTGGTGGTCGTATCGAATGGGAGCGAGAGCAAAAAATATTGGATGGCGTTTAGATTATTTTGTTGCTTCCGAAAGAATGAAAGACCAAATAACAGAGGCGAAAATTAATAGTGAAGTAATGGGATCAGACCATTGCCCAGTTGAATTACATATAAATTTCTAAAAAAAGAAGTATCCCCCTAAGATTAGGCGGATACTTCTTTTTTAATTCAGTTTGTTAAAATTTTTCAAATCTTTCTTGAAATAATTGCATATTAAATATATACTTAGTAACGATAATCATTATCAATGGAAAAGATTATCAATGGATGAGGTGTAAAAGAATTATATCCTAGGGGAAGTGAACGAGAATGAGTTCTGGATAGAATTATTAATCTAATGAAATATATATGTAAGACAAGTTTCATATAGTTAAATTTTATTGAGAATATAGTTTTGAAAACTCGAGAGGAGATATATAAAGATGAATAAGAAGTTATTTACATTAGGGATGGTTACAGTTTTAAGTGTAGGACTAGCAGCATGTAATAGTGCGGATAAGACTTCAGGAGAAAAAACACAACAGACAAAGGCTAGTGAGACGAAAAAAGACGAAAAACGAAAAATTACATACTTAGGTAAAGAATATACAGTACCAGCAAAAGTAGATAAAATTGCGACAGCTAGTTTAGAGTCAATGGAAGATGCAGCGGTACTTGGAATTAAACCAGTAGGTGCGATTACTGTAGGTGGAAAATTACCAAAGTATCTTGAGAAAGATTTAGAAGGTGCGAAATCTGTTGGTGAGAAAATGCAACCAAATTTCGAAACATTACTTCAATTAAAACCAGATGTTATTACATCAAGTACGAAATTCCCAGCAGAAACAGCTGAAAAGTTTACGAAAGTAGCTCCGACATTCCCGGTATCACACGTTTCAACAAATTGGGAAGATAACTTAAAGTTAATGGGAGAATTAACTGGTAAAAAAGATAAAGCAGAAAAAATTATTAAAGATTACAATGCGGATGCTGAAAAAGCAAAAGCAAAACTAGGAGATAAGTTAAAAGACAAAAAAGTACTTGTCATTAGACTAAGAGCAAACGAATTATTCCTATATCCAGAAGGAGTGTACTTCAACCCTGTAATTTATAAAGATCTTGGATTAACTGCTCCAGAACAATTGAAAACAGTAAAAGCACAAGAGAAAATCTCATTTGAAAAACTTGCTGAACTTAACCCAGATTATATTTTCTTACAATATGAGACAACTGAAAATAAAAACCCGGAAGTGCTAGAAGAAATTGAAGGCAATCCAATTTGGCAAAGTATGAATGCTGCGAAAGAAAAGAAAGTATTTGTAAACGTTGTGGACCCAATGGCACAAGGTGGTACAGCTTGGAGTAAAACAGCATTCTTAAAAGAAGCAGTGAAAAATTTATCTAAATAATATAATAAGTAAGGTGCGTTGAATGATATGCAGAAAACGAATGCGGTACCAGTAACCATTTTATGTATAGCGCCCGTATTGATTTTATTTACAGTTATACTTTCTGTATTATATGGTGCGAAAAACATCGATGCTCAAACAGTGTGGAATGCATTATTTCATTTTGATTCAAGCGATGTAAATCATAATATTATTATTACTTCACGTTTGCCAAGGGTAGTTGCAGCTCTTTTAGTCGGAGCATTTCTAGCCATATCAGGAGCACTTATGCAGGGGATGACAAGAAACTATCTTGCATCCCCTTCTATTATGGGTGTGACGGATGGGGCAGCCTTTGTTATTACACTTTGTATGATTTTTCTTCCAGGAATGTCCTCAATTGGCATGGTTTTATGTTCAATGATTGGTTCTGCACTCGGAGCCGGTATTGTGTTTGGTTTTGGTTCGCTTCTTCAAAATGGCTTATCACCAGTTCGGTTAGCAATTATAGGGACAGTTATTGGAACATTTTTAAGCAGTGTATCTGCTGCAATGGCTTCATATTTCCAAATTTCTCAAAATGTTAGTTTTTGGTTTAATGCAAAATTAGATCAAGTCGATCCTAATATAATTAAAATCACGATACCTTTTGGGATAATAGGAATAGTTTTAGCTCTGTTAATCTCAAAATCTATTACTATTCTTTCTTTAGGAGAAGAAGTTTCTATTAATCTAGGACAGCGTACAAAACTAGTTAAAGCGATGGCTATTTTATCAGTTATCTTTTTAACAGGAACTGCAGTTGCTTTAGTGGGGAAAGTTGGTTTTGTAGGTTTAATTATTCCGCACATTACTCGCTTTATAATTGGGGTAGATTATAAATGGATTTTACCATGTGCAGGCGTTATTGGCGGCGTTTTTTTAGCATTATGTGACGTTTTAAGTAGATTTGTAAATTATCCATTTGAAACGCCAATCGGAGTCGTAACATCTTTAATTGGAATTCCTTTCTTCCTTTATTTAATCCGTACAAGAGGAGGAGAGAGACATGCTTAAAAGCTCAAGTCAACGTTTTGGAATGACGATGGGGATTATTATATTTTTAATACTATGTGCTATTTACATAAGTTTAACGAATGGTACGTTTGATATTACAATTACAGATGTATTTAAAACACTCCTTAGAATAGATCCAGTGCCAGACCATGATTTAGTTATTTTTGAGTTTCGTCTTCCGCGCATTGTAATTGCTGGATTAGTAGGATTAGGTCTCGGCGTTGCCGGTGCTGTAATTCAAGGGATTACGAGAAATGGATTGGCGGACCCAGGTATTTTAGGCGTAAATGCCGGAGCAGGAACAGCCATCGTTATTTTTATGTTTTTCTTTCAAGGACAATTAAAAAGTACAGACTGGGTTTCTATTATGATGATGCCAATGTTTGGTTTAGTGGGCGGATTAGGTGCAGCTATCATTATTTATCTGTTTTCTTGGAAAAACGGTAAGTTAGATTCGCAGCGTCTTTTATTAACAGGGATTGCGATTGGATCAGGATTTGGAGCCTTTTCTATGTACTTATCACTCAAAATGAAGTCAACTGATTTTGAAATGGCTGCAGTATGGGTGTCTGGAAGTATTTATAATGCAAACTGGAAATATATTATTGCTATGTTGCCATGGCTTATTATATTAATTCCTCTCATACAAAAGAAAGCTTATTTATTAGATTTATTTCAATTGGAAGAAACGAGTATTACAAGTTTAGGTGTTTCAGTAGAAAGAGAGAAATCAATTTTACTACTAAGTAGTATTGGACTTGTGAGCGCATGTGTTGCTGTTTCAGGAAGTATTGGTTTCATTGGACTAATGGCACCGCATATAGCGAAACGACTTGTCGGTATTCAGCATAAGCATATCATTCCGACGTGCGGAGTAATCGGAATGTTCCTTGTAATTGCTTCAGACTTTATTGCAAAAACAGTTTTCACACCTGTAGAGTTACCAGTTGGAATCGTTATTTCTATTGTCGGTGTACCTTATTTCTTATATTTACTTTATAAGGCGAAAGCGTAAGAGGAGGAATAAAAGTGAGTATTTTAAGTACAAAAAATTTAGAAACAAGTTATGAAAAGCTTACAGTGTTTCGCGATTTAAATGTGGAAATACAAGAAGGAAAAGTAACGACAATTATAGGACCAAACGGGTGCGGTAAATCGACACTGTTAAAAACAATGGGAAGAATTTTAAAGCAAAAGAGCGGTAAAGTATATTTGCAAGGACAGGATTTAAATACAATTCCAACGAAAGAAATTGCGAAGCAGTTAGCTTTACTCCCGCAAACTCCAATTGCGCCAGGAGAGCTGAAAGTAGAAGAATTAATTTCTTATGGACGTTATCCACATCGAAATAATGTAAATAAGCTAACTTCAAAAGATAAAGAGATGATTGACTGGGCATTAGATATAACGAAAACTTCTGAATTTCGAACGAGACAAATTGCAAATTTATCAGGCGGTCAACGACAAAAGGTATGGCTAGCGATGGCGTTAGCACAAGAGACAGAAGTGTTACTACTAGATGAACCAACTACATATCTTGATATGTCTCATCAATTAGATGTATTACAAATTGTAGAAAAATTAAACAAAGAGCATAATTGTACGGTCGTAATGGTACTACATGATATTAACCATGCAGCGAGGTTTTCAGATGAAATTATTGCAATGAAGGAAGGGGAAATCGTTACAACTGGTAGCCCAGAAGAAATCATTACAAATGAAGTGTTAAAAGAAGTATTTCATATTGATGCACGTGTCATGATTGATCCGTATAATGGGTCTCCTGTTTGTTTTGGATACGATAGCGTTGTACCTCAAGATGAAAAAGTGGGAATATATGTAACGAGTTAAGGGGGGATATAAGATGAATACTACTATTGAAAAACAGCAGATTATAACATCTAATACAGAGCAGTGGAACATGTATTCAAAATTAGAAGGTAAGGAATATCAAATTCATATTTCAAAGCCGAGACAGCCAGCACCAGAGTCAGGATATCCTGTTATATACGTATTAGATGGCAATGCCTTTTTTCAAACATTCCATGAAGCAGTTAAAATACAATCAGTTAGAGCAGAAAAAACAGGTGTTTCACCAGCCGTTATAGTAGGGATTGGTTATCGTATTGAAGGGGCATTTTCAGGTGAAGAAAGGTGCTATGATTTTACGCCTAGCGTAATTTCAAAAGATGCGCCTTTAAAACCAGACGGTAAACCGTGGCCTAAAACAGGAGGTGCGCATAACTTCTTTACTTTTATAGAAGAAGAACTGAAACCTCAAATTGAAAAACATTATAAAATTAATGAAAGAAAACAAACATTATTTGGGCATTCGCTAGGTGGTCTATTTGCTTTACATATATTATTTACAAACGTAAATGCCTTTCAAAATTACTTTATTAGTAGTCCATCTATTTGGTGGAATAACCAATCTGTGCTTGAAAAAGAAGAGAATCTTATAAATGAATTAAACAATGCAAAAGTTAAAACAGGAGTATTTCTTACAGTTGGTTCACTAGAACGAGAGCATATGGTTGTAGGTGCAAACGAATTATCAGAGCGCCTTCTTCAGGTAAAAAACGACCAGTTTCGATTTGCGTTTTATGAGGCTGAAGGGGAAAATCATGCATCTATTGTGCCGACTTCTTTAAGTAAAGGATTAAGATTTATTAGTTACCTATAAATTGAAATGAATATCTAATAAAATGCAAACAAAAGGCTATGGGAAATTCTCCATAGCCTTTTGTTTGTGCAAGTAGAATTGTCCTTTTTGAAAGTTTTGTTTCAACTTTTCGTCTAAAGAGACAAAAAGTTGTCACAATTCGGTCACAATTAGCATAAACATAAAATAGACGAAATGAACTTATTTCCAAAAGGCTTGGTTTATTACAAGCAGGATTCGTAGAGCTGAAAAAGCATGGATGAAAAGTTCACTATATTCCCAAGGAGGTAGATCGTATGAAAACTATTCTTGCTATCGCTGGACTTATTTGGGTTTTATCGCATGGCATCCCAATTTATGAAGGAGAACAAATTCGCAGTGCTCTGAATAAAAATTTTAATGAATATCATATCATTGATCGGCAAGATAATGTTGTGACAGTTCGAGTGAATGATTGTTTTCATACGGTAACCGTTGAAGGAACTTCAGTAGTGAATGATACAAAAGTATGTGATCAGCAATAATTATATAGGGAGAAAAAAGTCTCAATTCAAATATGTGAAGATTGAGGCTTTTATATTTGTAGACGAATAATAAGCGGGGATGGATAATCCTCGCTTATTATTGTTTTAATTTATTGGATTTTGATCGGACATATAATGATTTTTTGACAAAAAGGAAAGGGTATCATGAAAATTGAGACTGAGAAGCTAATAATGTGTTAAGAATAATCATAAAGTGGAAATATACTCATATGGGGTATCATACATAGATATTTAATGCTATAATTGGTATACTCATAAAATCAATTGTTTTATTGGATGAAGAGAACTTTTAAGAAGGTGATAATATGGATCATAAAGAGCATGAATCAGTAACACATAGATCAGAAAAAGAAAAAGAGCAAATTATAAATAGATTGAAGAGAATCGAAGGACAAGTTCGTGGTATTCAAAATATGATTGAAAATGATCGTTATTGCGTGGATATTTTAGTGCAAATTTCAGCGATTAATGCAGCAATGAAAAAAGTAGGGATGGGTGTTCTCAAAAACCATACGAATCATTGTGTTTCGGGTGCTATTAAAAACGGTAATGGTGACGAAGCAATTGAAGAATTAATGACAGTATTTGAACGTTTTTCAAAAGCGTAAGAACAAGCTAGTATGTAACTGGCTTGTTTTTTTATTTACCTCTATATAGGATTTCGAGGTATTGGTGTGAAAAAGTGTGTGTAAAATAAATTTTTAGAAAATAATTGAAAAATCATGACACAAAACCATTGATTACCTTAGGGGGGTATGGTAAGATGAGGTTGTGATTAACAAACAATGAATAAACAAGAGGAGGATTTTAAATGGAACAGTTAACATTAAAAGTTGAAGGTATGTCTTGTGGACATTGTGTAAATGCTATCGAAAGCAGTGTGAAAGAGTTAAACGGTGTTGAACAAGTGAAGGTTCAATTGGCAGAAGGAACTGTTGAAGTTACTATCGATTCGTCTGCTATAACATTAAAAGATATCGTTGCTGTAATCGAAGATCAAGGATACGATGTTCAATAATTATTTTTTAGATATGGAAATAAATCGTACTTTATAGGAAGTACGATTTATTTTGCTAATAATTATACCTCATAAGGGTATGTAGAGGTGAGAGACATGAATGAACAAAAAGAGGCCAATCTTCAAATATCAGGAATGACATGTGCGGCGTGTGCAAATAGAATTGAAAAAGGTCTAAAAAAAGTAGAAGGTGTTCATGATGCAAATGTAAATTTTGCACTTGAAAAAACAAAAATAATGTATGATCCCCAAAAAACAAATCCACAACAATTTAAGGAAAAAGTTGAATCGTTAGGATATGGAATTTTAAGTGATAAAGCTGAATTTACTGTTTCAGGAATGACATGCGCAGCATGTGCCAATAGAGTAGAAAAGCGTTTAAATAAATTAGAAGGTGTGAATGAAGCGACAGTAAATTTCGCTTTGGAAACGGCTACAGTAGATTTTAATCCTGATGAAGTTAATGTAAATGAAATGAAGAGTGCAATTACAAAATTAGGATATAAATTGGAAGTGAAATCAGATGAGCAAGATGGATCAACTGATCATCGCTTACAAGAAATTGAGCGACAAAAGAAGAAGTTTATCATTTCGTTTATTTTATCATTCCCGTTACTGTGGGCAATGGTAAGTCACTTCTCATTTACATCGTTTATTTATTTACCTGATATGCTTATGAATCCTTGGGTGCAGCTAGCTCTTGCAACACCAGTTCAATTTATCATTGGTGGACAGTTTTATGTTGGGGCTTATAAAGCGTTACGTAATAAAAGTGCTAACATGGATGTTCTTGTGGCGCTTGGAACATCGGCTGCTTATTTCTATAGTGTATATTTAAGCATTCAATCTATCGGTTCTTCGGAACATATGACAGATTTATATTTTGAAACAAGCGCGGTACTTATTACACTAATTATTTTAGGTAAATTATTTGAAGCAAAAGCAAAGGGACGTTCATCAGAAGCAATTAAAAAATTGATGGGTTTACAAGCAAAGACAGCTACAGTTGTGCGAGATGGAACAGAAATGAAAATTTTAATCGAAGAAGTAGTAGCTGGTGATATCGTTTATGTAAAGCCTGGTGAAAAAATTCCGGTAGATGGTGAGATTGTAGAAGGGAAATCAGCAATTGATGAATCGATGTTAACGGGTGAAAGTATTCCAGTTGATAAAACAATTGGGGATTTAGTAATCGGTTCTACAATGAATAAAAATGGATTTTTAAAAGTGAAAGCAACTAAGGTAGGAAGAGATACTGCATTAGCTCAAATTATTAAAGTAGTAGAAGAGGCTCAAGGTTCAAAAGCTCCTATTCAAAGGGTAGCAGATCAAATTTCAGGTATTTTCGTACCGGTTGTAGTTGTAATTGCTATTATTACATTTGTAGTGTGGATGATATTTGTTACACCAGGTGATTTTGGCGGGGCACTTGAGAAAATGATAGCAGTACTTGTTATCGCATGTCCATGTGCACTAGGTCTTGCGACACCTACATCTATTATGGCTGGATCAGGAAGATCAGCTGAGTATGGCATTTTATTTAAAGGCGGGGAGCATTTAGAAGCAACGCATCGATTAGATACAGTTATTCTAGATAAAACAGGTACTGTGACAAATGGGAAACCGGTGTTAACAGATGTAATTGTAGCAGATGGATTCCACGAAGAAGAGATACTACGTTTAGTAGGTGCGGCAGAAAAAAATTCTGAACACCCACTCGCAGAAGCGATTGTAGAAGGAATTAAAGAAAAGAAAATTGATATCCCAAGTTCAGAAACGTTTGAAGCGATTCCGGGATTCGGTATCGAATCAGTTGTAGAAGGGAAACAACTATTAATTGGTACACGTCGATTAATGAAGAAATTCGATATTGATATTGAAGAAATTTCTAAATCGATGGAAGAGCTAGAACGAGAAGGAAAAACAGCAATGCTTATTGCGATCAATAAAGAATATGCTGGTATAGTGGCTGTTGCAGATACTGTAAAAGATACTTCAAAAGCAGCAATCGCTAGACTGAAGAAAATGGGTCTAGACGTTGTTATGATTACAGGAGATAATACACAAACTGCTCAAGCAATCGCTAAGCAAGTTGGTATTGATCACGTAATTGCAGAAGTATTACCAGAAGGAAAAGCAGAAGAAGTGAAAAAACTTCAAGCGCAAGGTAAGAAAGTAGCAATGGTTGGAGATGGAATAAATGATGCACCTGCTCTTGCTACGGCGGATATCGGTATGGCAATTGGAACAGGAACGGATGTAGCGATGGAAGCAGCAGATATTACGTTAATTCGTGGTGATTTAAATAGTATTGCTGATGCAATCTTTATGAGTAAGATGACGATAAGAAATATTAAGCAAAATTTATTCTGGGCACTAGCTTATAACGGCTTAGGAATCCCGATTGCAGCGTTCGGCTTCTTAGCACCTTGGGTTGCAGGAGCGGCTATGGCATTTAGTTCTGTATCGGTCGTATTAAATGCATTACGATTGCAAAGAGTGAAATTAAAATAATAAAAATGTAAATCTATAGAGTAATTGAATATGCTTTTAAACAAAAAACAATACTTTGAAATAAGTATTGTTTTTTGTTTATATAGGAAGAAAAAAGTTATAATAAAGCAGAAATATTGAATCGTAAATGGTAGAAAAGTTAAATGATAGTTTAGTAAGGAGGCTCAAATATGTTAAAAGATACGATCATTAGGACATTCCATAAAGACGATTTAGACCAAGTATTACAGTTGTTCTATGAAACAGTTCATACAATTAATGCAAAAGATTATAACGTGTTACAGTTACAGGCATGGGCATCAGATCAACTAGATAGGGAAAGCTGGTTAAAGTCTTTAGAGAAGAATATTAGTTATGTAGCGGATCATAACGGTGTGATAGTCGGATTTGGAGATTATAATGAGGATTATTACGTAGATCGCTTATTTACACATAAAGATTATCAAGGGAAAAGGATAGCTTCATCCATATTACAGAAGTTAGAAAAAGAAGCAGTGAACTTGGGACATAGGGAGATATATACAGAGGCGAGTATTACAGCAAAACCTTTCTTTGAAAGTAAAGGTTTTATTTGCATAAAGGAACAAAAGAAACAGCATAATGGTCAGATTTTTATTAATTATATAATGAAAAAATAGCCCTCTCGTAAACGAGAAGGCTATTTTTCATTATTTTACAGCTTCTTTTAGTTCTTTACCAGCTTTGAAAGCAGGTACTTTAGAAGCTGCGATTTGCATTTCTTCACCAGTTTGTGGGTTACGGCCTGTACGAGCAGCTCTTTCGCG
>Ga0209463_1001049_pt1 | contig 17857 bp, 16 predicted proteins | sample AgamicMgSfrz_FD_187169 | JGI IMG/M metagenome (GOLD analysis project Ga0209463, IMG submission 187169) | Agave microbial communities from Guanajuato, Mexico - Mg.Sf.rz (SPAdes) (version 2) | ecosystem: Host-associated > Plants > Phyllosphere > Phylloplane/Leaf | place: Guanajuato, Mexico... | reverse complement strand
GAGGTTTCATTCATTATGAAGCTACTAAATCTAATTCTTCTAAATCTGTAGAAAGGATCGTAATTTCTTGTTGGTGCTCTTTGAACAGAACATGTTGGATATTTTTTCGCAACTGAAACCCATCTTCCACCAATGCAAGTAAATATGATTTCGTATATTTCCTATCATTGATTTGATAATGTACATCAAATATGCACATTTGATCCCGCCCTCCCTTATCAGTTGAGAGTGTTTTACACTTCTTGATTCTTACGTTTTCTAAATGCGTAAACAGCTAGGATACTACCAAGAACGACAAATGTAACACCGATCCATTTCCAATATGGATTTTCAGTTTTGCCGCCTGTTGTTGGTAAATGACTTTCTACTTTCTTAGGTTGTTCTTTCATCGGTTGTGGTTGTTTTACAATGTGTTGTGGTTTCTCTGGTGTTGGTACAGGTTTTTCAATGACCTGTGGTGTTTGTGGCTTCTCTGGTTGTGGTTTTGGTTGTTCTGACTGTGGTTGTTCCGGTTGCTCTGGTTGTGGCGTTTCTGGTGTTGGCGGAACTTCTTTTTTCTGATCTGCTACAACATGTTTGATGATCTCACCATCTGTTTTAATTTCAAAAGAGAATGTTTCTTCATTAATTAAATATCCTTCTGGTGCGAATGTCTCTTTATACGTATATTTACCAGCTGGTAATCTCTCAAACTTTGCAATGCCTTGTTCGTTTGTTTTTCCTTTCACGACTTCCTGGCCTTGCTCGTTATAGATTGTAAACTCTGCACCTGGTAACTTGTTGTTTCCATCGGCTACGTCTACTTTTGTAATTTCTAAGCTGCCCTCAATCTTTTTGTTTTTTACGGTGTGTTTAATAATTTCACCATCCGTTTTAATTTCAAAAGAGAATGTTTCTTCATGTGACACATAACCTTGTGGTGCAAGTGTTTCTTTGTATGTGTACTTTCCTGCTGGGAGTTTATCGAACTTCGCAATGCCTTGTTCGTTTGTTTTTCCTTTCACGACTTCCTGGCCTTGCTCGTTATAGATCGTAAACTCTGCACCTGGTAACTTGTTGTTTCCATCGGCTACGTCTACTTTTGTAATTTCAATTGATCCTCTAATCTTCGTATTCTTTGCAACTAGCTCAATTGTTTTCCCGTTTTCAGTAATGCTGAACGGAATCGGGTCTTTTACTAACACATAGCCCGCTGGTGATGTCTTTTCAATGAATTGGTACTTTCCAAATGGGATATTATCAATTTTGATTAACCCGTTTTTGTCTGTCTTATGCTCACTGATTTTCTTGCCTTTTTCATCAGCTAGGATAAAAACAGCACCTTCTAATTTCGTTTTCCCATCTTCATCTACTTTTACGAGCTGCACATTTCCTTTTACTTGATCGTTTTTCACTTCGAATGTAAGTGTTTGATTATGCTCTTTTACTTCAAATGGATACTTTGTTTGATTTAATAAGTAACCTTCTAATCCTTTCGTTTCCTGGAAGTAATACTTTCCAAACGGAAGAGAATTTACTTTCGCAACCCCTTCTTGATTTGTAGTTACTTTTGTAACTGCCTTTCCTTCTGGCGTAAATACTGTAAATTCAACGTCTGGGAGAATCTTGCCTGTATCACTTACTTTTTTAATTTCAATATTGCTTTTGATTTGTACATTTTTCATTTCAACAACAGCAATTTCACCTGTTTTCACTTCAAAAGGCTTTGGTGTAGCATCTAACACATATCCAACAGGTGCTTTCAATTCTTTTACAGTGTATGTGCCAAGTTCTAAGTTACCCATTTCAGCGATACCGTTTTTGTCAGATGTAATCGTTCCCATAACTTGTTGATTGCTGGTTGCTATTTCAAATACTGCGCCTGGTAGTGGCTTTTTGCTTTCATCCACTTTCATCACTTTTAAGGCGCCATTTGCTTTCCAGAATACTTGTAAGTCTGTGCTTACTTGTTCTGTACTGCGCTCTAATAATACAGTTGCATCTTGAATCGTACTTGTTCCTTTATATACGATTGCATGAACATTCGTTAGATTTGAAACGACTTTTAGAGATAGTTCACTACTCTTAGAGGATTTTGGTACTTGAATACGGAACTTTTCTCCTAGTTGGAATGTTTCTTTCACTTCACCTTGTTCTGTGACAATACGTGTACCTTGTGGTGCATTGTTCATTTGTACTTGAAATGTACCTTTTTTTGCATTTGTTTGAACGTTGTATGTTGTTGTTTCGAAATATTCACCGTTTAATTGTGCTTCTTGTTTATCCGTTGGAATGACATTCATCCAAACATCTTGTGTATCCTGGCTTTGATTTGCCGCGTGAATAATGTTCTTTGCCGCTTTTTGAACAGCTGCATTCTTGAACTGTAATTCATCAACGGAAATCTGGCCAAGTGCATTCCAAAGAGCTAATTGCGTTGCGTAATGGGCTTCTTGCCACGTGGAAACTCCTAAATTTTCTGGTGTTTTCTGTGGGTATCCATTCAGTAGGACGCGATAAGATACATCATCTGTTTTGCCCGCTTCGGGTAAATCCTCTCCATTTGGGGATTTTAAACCGTATACCAGACAATACGCGATTTGACCACTGGCGTTCTTTAGTAGCTCTGTACGAACATCTTTCCCATACTGCGGACTATAGGCCCAATCCATCTGATACCTTTCACGATTGATTACCTCCGCACTGGCTTGATTCAGTGGAATCAAGAAGCTCATCACAAATAAAAGTACACTCGTAAAGAGTAGTAGTGTTTGATACGATCGTTTCAAAACCATTTTTTACAGCTCCTTTAGGATTATTCAGTTTTCAAAGGACAGAATATTTAGGATTTTAACTTTCTAAATATAGAACTATATAATTTAGTCATAATTATTTCGTCTTTTTGCCGAATTTCATTTACAATACACTTAGTAGGAATATGAACAAGATAGATGTAATCAATAACATGAGGTTAATTCAATCTGTGATGGGTATTGCACGATAATATGTTGGTCTAAAAAGTTTCTCGATCGGAACTTCAAGAAAATCAGCCATTTTTTTGGCTTTATTGGCTTTGAGACTCCTTCTCCCAATTTCAACATCATATAATGTGCCGATCGGAATTTTAGCGCCTTTAGAAACTTCCTTAATACTTAAACCTTTGGATTCCCTGTATTCTCGTACAATGGTTTTATTTTCTGACGCTAGCATTTTTTTACCCTCCCTTCCCTTAATTACATTGTATTCGGCTTTAAGCCGAAAGTCAACACTTAAAGTTCATATTTTTATCACTATAAGTGATATTCTTTTCTTGTTTTGTTAAACGTCTAAAAATGGAGTGATATAAAATGGAAATTACAGAGAATGTTTTAGGGAAAAACATAAAGAAATTAATAGCTATAAAAGGTGTAGATCGCAAACAAATGGCGAAAGATTTAGGAACAACTTACAGAACCGTTTCTAGTTGGATAACTGGTGAAAAGAAGCCTCGCCTTAATAAATTAGAAGAAATCGCAAGCTATCTAGGAGTAAACACTGCATCACTGTTACAAAGTGAAATTCCAGATGCCGAAATATTAAAAACAGTAAAAGGTGAAGATCCTGTTGAGCGTTTAGCACGACTTCTTCACGAAAAATACATGAGTGTGCCAGATGAATATAAGCCCCAGATCGAGAGAGAATTATTGAAATACGCGACTAAATTAAAAATGGAAGTTGAACAAAAAGAATAAGAGAGCCTCAATAATGAGACTCTCTTATTCTTCATTTTCATAGCTTGCACATAATTCTATAATTTCACTAAAAGTTTGTAAGTCTATTTCTTTTACAATTTCAATCAACTCATTTACACCTAATCCTTTTGTCCCCATAACTAACCCTCCGCTTTTAGTATTATATTGTGAAAAAACATACAATAGTTTTACAAAATCCTATCCAGGAATTTGTAAAACTGTTTATAAAATCACAAAAGACACCGCTTAAACGATGTCTTTTGAAAAATATAAATTAAATTTTAAATTAAGAATCAGCCTCCACCACCTGGATCGACCATCATTCTATAAAATTGTTTTTGATTTTCTAAGTTTTCAACTTTAGCGTAATATTGTTTCGTATCCACTTTACTTGGTGAACTATTTGCTATGGGTAATAACAGCAAAGTAACTACCATCAATGCACATAACTTTTTCACTTGGTTCTCTCCTCCCCTTAATCTTATATTATACTTTCTGCATATTCATTGTATATTCCTTCTGCAAATTTTACATATAAAAAATCGTTATTCGCTTTGAACATATCAATAGACTTTTTTATTAACTGTACATCTTTTTTAGCCATACCCATATAACATGTTTGAAGTGGTGTTAGTTCACCATTTTTCAGCCTTATTTGCTCCAATATGTATATTGCTTGTTGGAATTTCCCTAATTTAATCAAGTATAATGCATATTCTGCAAGATGAAGTTTTTCAAAATCAATTTTGTCTAAATCTTTCCACCAAACTATTCTAATGAAATTAATATCATTTAATGCAATGTTGTATTTCAAACTACTTTTCGCACCATTTAATACATACATTGCTTCTTGGAAAAAATATAAAGCTTTTTTGTAATCGGAAAACATAACATTTTCCCCACTTCTAATATTCAACAAAGCCTCCATAACAGGGAAAAAGTTCAAATCCTTAGATGTTCTTAGTTGTCTATTTTCTCTTTCAAACTCTAAATTTTTATCTTTCCTTAATACTGCATAACTCCAAAGTTCTTTTACCCAAAATCCATATAATTGTTTCAAGTAAACATTAGTCACAAACCTAATATTATCCTCAATCCTAATTTTATAACCTTCCATTAATCCAAAATCGCCCAAATCACATAAAATCAACATACTAAGTATGTCACAAAAAATTTCTATATCGTAATTCTTCTTATTATTTTTAGCTCGTGCCTTTTCAATATTTAAATACACTTCTCTAACATTCTTTCCATTTAAACGCTCAATATATAAATTAAAAACATTTGCTAATCGTTTCATTTCCAGATCATTGTTTTCTTTACACATCTCATAAATCTGTTCCATTAGTGTAGAATGATCGTTTAAATGAGCCAATGCAAACGCTACTTTTACATTAATATTTAACCTATCATCTAAAGTCTTTAAATACTCTATAATTTTCTGTTCCTGTTTATCTTTATCGTTTGTAAAAACCACATGTGTAATTTTAGAAAAAGTATATACAGATAACTCTTTATCTTTATTAATCCAGTTTGAAACTGTAGATTTGGCAACTCCAATTTCTTTTGCTAAATCTGTATACGTCTTATTTTTAGATGATAAATAATTGTCGATTTCCTTAGATAACTTCTTCATATATTGTCACCTCTTCTTGTTTTAAGAATATTCAGAAACGTACATGTGAGTAAGAAAATTATACCATATTGGGCGAACCTCTGTTTTTCTCAACTTATTTCAGAATATTCAGAAAATTTTAGGTGTAGACATGTTTAGACATTTAAATTCATATTTTATAGTCAAATATGAACTTATAGTGTTGATATTATTCAAATAGAATTGTAAAATAAAAATAACTTACTCGTATCATTAATTTTCCAGAAAGTACGCTGGATATAAATAAAAAAAATAAAACCCCACCGCATCGTTTTTAATTGGTTCCCGGTCGCCAAACTAGAATCCAATTAAAAACTCCAAGAGATAGGGGCTTTAATTCACACTATAGGTATATGTGTTTTTCTTTAGTATCAAACTTGATACTAAAATTATACCATAACGTATATCTATTGTGAATATAAAACCTCTGTTTTTCCTGTTTATTTGTGGTGGAAAAATAGGAGGTTTTTTTATGCTACTAAATAACTTTTTGCTAAGTACAGCAAAACGAGAATTAAGCCCACACCTAGTTCATGTTCCTCAAGGTGCTATCAATAAAACAGTACAAAAAGTAATTAAGGCTATCGATACAATTCTTTTAGATACAGAAGGTAAAACCACTAAAGATTTCTTCATACAAACACCACGCCGCTATAAGGCTTTAGAAGTTGTTTTATCTTACCTAGTACAAGAAGGTTACTCTCAAATGAGACAAAAACAAATCAGTGAAAAATCGGGTATTTCTGTGCCGATCATCAACTTCATTCTGAATTGGTTAGAGGACCTTGAAGTATGCCATCAAATCAAAACAAGACGTCATGGTAAGATTGCACCATCTATTTACATATTAAGCCTCAATACCAATTATTTAAAAATCATTGAATATTTTAAGCAAAAATGGGCGTTTTCCATTAATATTTTTTCTACATTTACAAAGTTTCTATCTAAAAAACTAAGTAAAAAACAGGAGAAATCTACAGAACAAGCCGAAAAACCAACTGTGCCTACATGCCAGGGAATAGATATATTGGATTCTGTTGCTCCTACAATTGAAGAAGTAGAAGAAAAAAAGCCAATGAATGCCCCTGATTCGGGTGAAAAGTTACAACTACGCTTCCACGAAATGGATAAGTTTATGAGCGAAGATCAAAAGAAACTGTATATGTATATCATAAGTAAAGATACAAATATTACTGAAAAAGATGCTTATACAATCGCATTACGTATGCCGCCATGCATAGATTGGGAAGCACGAAAAACTTTTGAGGACTGTGTACAGCTGTTTGAAGTAAACAAATCGCAAGTAAGTACACCTGCACATTTCATAACAACATATGCAAAACAGTTAACTGCAAACAGAAAGCGTAGAGAGCAACAAGCAAAAGAACGTACAACAAATATGGTATTTGGAAAGCCAAAGAAGAGTCTCATACCATCAATGGATTTATTCAAAAAAATGATTGATCCGAACGCCTAAATCTCTTTTTTCAAAAAAATAATTGTTTTATAGCCTTGTTCAAAAAAATCTCCCCTAACAAGGCTTTTTGTCATGCCATTCTTTATTTTAATAGATTAAACATATTATCAACCTATTATATTTTTGTAAATTAAGGAAGTTCTTCACAACAAATACACTATGAATTTATACTCAAATTGAATCTGCTCTTAAATCAGTAATTAAATAAGAAGAATTTTCTAATCCCTTGTGGGAGTAAGGCTTATTGAGTAAAAATAAATCCTAATGTATTTAATCATTTTAATTTTTTTTAAAACAAGATTTATTATAAATAAGTATTTCATATTGAGAACTATATTTTTCTAGATTTTTAAACATAACCCCCCAGATCAAACTAAATACCAAAATAGAACTCTTCTTGTCATTTAATATACAAATCTACGGAACACCGAATATCTATAGACAGTATAAATACTAATATTCGTGATTTTTACCATAAATATATAGTACAGAACTCTAAAAACAAACAATCATTTCTGTTCATTATGAGCATTTCAGTAAAGAGAATAACCTCAGAATTAATTCAGAATAATATGAGATAAATCTACAGAATTAGTTGCGACAACATACTTAGGTTATTCTGAACTTATTCTTATCTTAAACTCATTGATAGAACTAGGTTCCGCGGAATATTTAGAAACTTAGATTTATCTTGAAGCTCTCCTGGTAAGGGTATCTTGATTCAGTTATGAATCAGATTCCGTTGCCAGGCAGATTTTCAAAAAACTACGTAGGCGGGGCGGCGGCCATTCTCATTCCTCACATATCGTCCTCCCTCAACATTGTCCCATCATTCGCCTTCCACTCATTCCAATACATCAATATATTCCCCTATATCACAACTCCACGCCCTGTCTAGCCAGGCCCATATGTCTCCGCATAGCCCCGCAAAGTCTCGGCTATGGCATTCCAAACAACTCCAGCCCCCAAAACATCACGCCCTTGAATCCCCTATTGCCTGTTCGTATTGTTTTCGTTTATAATTGCGGTACACAATTTTTAGGAAAAAGGAGTATATAAAAATGACTTGGGAACTTTCTGTTGATGCTTTTCTTTCTGATCTGTTAAAACATGGTCGTAAATCCTCCACTGTTAAACAATATCGCTACGATCTCACACTTTTTACATCTTGGATTCAGAAACACTCCAAATTGCCCCCAGAATCGTTTTTTCGTTCTTTTGATACAAACATATTAGATAGGTACTTAAAGGCATTTAAAATAGCCCGTGGAGCGTCGATTTCTAATGTAAAGCGTGTGCGTGGCATTCTAATTAACTTTTTACAATTTCATGGCGCCGCCCAAGATTTAAAAAGTGACGTCTCTCCTCCTGGACTGACTTCTAAACACTTTGCATCAGACAAAGAAATTACAAAGCTATTCCGCGTCATGCGTAGTTATAACGGGTTAACCGACTACCAGGCGTCAGGAAGAAAGTTTATTCTGGAACGTAACCTTTTATTGATCCACTTCATGTTAGATTATGGGCTATCTATCCAGGACATTCTCACGCTATCCATGCACGATATACACTTTGGGACACATACGATTACCCCAGGAGGGCTACACGCCCACAAACGATCCATTACCCTTTCAAAAGAACATGTAAAACTTTCCTTATCGTATTACAACAAGATTCCTAATCTTGTTAGACCGCGCCCACAAACGGACGATCCCTTCTTTGTGGCGTTTGATTTCGGCCCACAAACATTCCGCTGGGACTATGAAAAAGATCAACCCGCCGCTTTAACTAGAATCGCTGTACAACGCATGTTACAGAAAGAAGCGAAACGCGCTGAAATCCATATAACGCCTACTATGCTACGGAACCGTTTTGTACTAAATGCACTACAGAATGACATGAAACCCATTGAAATTAAATCGTTTTTGGGATTGAAAAGCGTTGAGGCCTTGCATAGATATGTGCAATTTTGGAATAAACAGCAATAACTAGAGTTTTTTCTAAACGCAAAAAAGCCCTGGTACAATCAAAACCAGGGTCTTATGCTTCAAAATCTGTATCATTCACTTCCGAACTAGTTGAATAGGAGCTTGATACCTATAAATTCCAAAATATACTTATCTGGAATATGCAATTATTAAAAACCTCTAAAATAATTTAATCAATAATTGTAAATATATTGATTCTACATTAAAATGAAAGTTAGAAAATATTCTTATACTCATAATTTGTTACATATTAGGAGGAAAAATGGATTTTTACGATTTAGGTATAACTATTAAAGAACTTAGGGTTAAAAAAAATATATCACAATCCGAATTATGTTATGGAATATGTTCACAAAGTCAAATTAGTAAGATTGAAAAGGGCATGATTTATCCATCTAGCATATTGTTATATCAATTATCTGAAAGACTTGGTGTTGATCCAAATACTATATTTGCACTAACTCAAAACAAAAAATTAAAATATATAGAAAATGTAAAATATGTAATAAAGGATTGCATAAGACAACATCAATATACAGAGCTTTATGAAATAGTAACAAAAGAAAAAAACTTAAATAATTTTCAAACGAATGAAGATAAACAATTTCTACTATGGCATGAAGCAATTGCTATATATCGTGTAAATAACTCAATAAAAGCGGCTTTAACTCTTTTAAATAATGCCTTAAAACTAACTGTAACCAATATTGATTTTTTATCAGAGAGAGAAATAGATATTCTGCATACGATGTCTATATTTCATGCAGAAAATAAAGAGTACAAAAAAAGTATTAATATATTAAAAAGATGTTTAACTAATTTTAATAAGTTAGATTTTCCTAGAGATAAAGAAATTAAATTAAAAATCATTTATAATTTATCCAAATGCTTCAATTACACATATCAATACGAAGAGGCAATAAAATACATTGATATGGGTATCCAATTGGCTATTAATCTAAATACTTTTTATTTATTGGGTGAACTATACTATGCAAAAGGTTATAATTTATTAAAACTTGAACAATCTAATGAAGAAAATGTAGCTAATAACATGGAAAAAGCGTTATTTATATTTGAATTAACAAAAAACGAAAAAAAATTACAAATAATTAAAGAAGAATATTTTAAAAATCAAAATAAAGAAAAAGATCTATAATTTCTTAAAAATCACATACAAAATACAACAGAACCCACTAGGAAAATCCTTGTGTTTTTTTATCTTCCCTTCCCTTTTAAGGTAGAGGCCGATGTATCTAAAAGGATTAAAAACTAATTACATAAATATAAAAAACTCTCTTTATATGCACACATACAAAGAGAGTTTAAAAGGATACAACCTTTAAGTTAGTGATGAATATTTAGTATATCATGGAAACAATATGTAAAGTTTGCAATAACTGATTTGCAACAATATCATCAATTGAAAATTTAATATAGCGCATTCATAATATTGACAAACACAAAAATAGATATGCATATCTATTCATAACGTAATGATTCAATAGGATCGAGTTTCGCAGCTTTATTTGCTGGAATTAATCCGAAAACAATACCAAGAGTCATAGAAAATAATACTCCACCAACAACAACTTCCCATGAAACAAGAGGAGGCCACCCTGCAATTTTTGAAACAATGTAAGCTCCACTATAACCAAGGGCAATTCCTATTAATCCACCAAGAAGTGTTAACATGACCGCTTCGATTAAAAATTGTAATAAAATTTTACTACGTGTTGCTCCAAGTGCCTTTCTAACACCAATTTCACGTGTACGCTCTGTAACTGATACAAGCATGATATTCATTACACCAATACCACCAACAACTAATGAAATACCCGCTACCCCACTAATAACCATAGTCATGATTTTTGTTAATTGCGAAAGACCTTCTTGTAATTTTTTAAGATCCATAATTTCATATTTTCCAGAAATATCACTTGATTTACGATTATTTAAAACATCAACTGCTTTTTTCCCTGCTCCTTCAAGCTGATCAGGTACCTTTGCTTGAACAACAATATTTTGAATGTCACTTGTCCCATATATTGTTGGCCAAATAGAAATCGGAATTAATAATTCTGGCATGCTCATACCCATAAAACCATTATCAGATTTATAAATACCAATAACTTGTAAGGGCTGACCTTTAATTTCAATGATCTTACCAACAGGATTTTCTTTTGGATAAAAAATATCTTTTACATCTGTACTAATCATCACCACATTATTACCTTGTTCAACATCATATTTATTTAAAGCTCTACCTTTTTTTAATTGTATTTGATTTACTTCAAAATATTCACTGTCCAACCCTATAACACTTGCCATATCCTTTTTTTCATTCAAATTAAGAGGTTCCATACTTGAATTAGTGGTTATAACATGTTTGATTTCGGGAATTTTTTTAATTTCAAAAAGGTCTTCATCTGTTATTTTTGGTCTTTGCCCCATTGACAAAGGTTCATTCATATCTTCTTTAAATTGAATAGGAACTGTATTATTTCCGGAACCTGAAAACTCAGATTTCAAAGCCATTTCTCCACCTTGTCCAATTGCAACGACAGTAATAATCGAACCTACCCCGATAATAATACCGAGCATCGTAAGAGCTGAACGAAGTTTATGAGCTAAAATAGAAGATAGAGCAATTTTTATACTATCTAGTAAACTCATACTGCACACCTTCTATCTTCTGTAATTTTCCCATCTCGTAGTACAATACGACGAGATGAATATGCTGCTACTTCCTCTTCATGCGTAACCATAACAATTGTTGTACCTTCGGCATTAAGCTTCGTAAAAATATCCATAACTTGCTCACCGGACTTTGTATCAAGCGCACCGGTTGGCTCATCGGCCATAATGAACGTTGGATTATTCGCAATCGCCCTTGCAATTGCTACACGTTGCTTCTGTCCTCCTGATAATTCATTCGGTAAATGATGCACACGGTCTGCTAACCCTACTTTACCTAATGCTTCTAAAGCACGCTTTCGACGTTCTGCTTTCTTCACGCCACCATATACGAGCGGAAGTTCAACATTTTCCACCGCAGAAAGACGAGGCAGTAAATTGAAATGCTGAAATACAAAACCGATATATTCATTACGAATTAAAGCAAGCTTTGACTCGTCTGCTGTTAAAATATTTACGTCGTTCAGCATATACTCGCCTTCTGTTGGACGATCTAAACAACCGATAATATTCATAAGCGTTGACTTACCAGAACCAGACGGTCCCATAATCGAAACAAATTCACCGCTTTGAATAGCTAAACTAATACCGTGCAAAATCGGTACCGCCAGTTTCCCTTGATAATACGTTTTAGCAATATGATTTAACATAATCATTTCTCTTTCACTTCCATTCCGTCATACACGTCGTCGGAAGGATTTTTAACAACTTTTTGCCCAACTGTTACGCCTTCTACAATCTCTGTCCAATCTCCATCAGTAGAACCTTTTTTCACATTTTGTTTATGAAGCTTTCCTTTATCCTCAACATAAACAAATGCATCATCACCTTTTTCTACAATGCTCTTACTTGGAACAGCAACCATCTTCTTATTCTCTAAATTTACTTGTAGAGAAACGTGATAACCTGGAGATAAATCATCTTGACTATCAAGACTTGCTTTATATATATATTGAGACATATTTTGAGTCGCTTCACCCATACCACCAGCTTGAGCCATCTCTGCACTCGTTGGGAATTCACTTACCTCCGTAATCTTACCTGTCCACTTCTTCTTATTATTCGCTTTCGCAGTTACAGTGAATGTTTGATCCTTTTGAATTTGTGACTTTTGAAGTTCAGTTAATGTCCCTTGAATTTGGAACTGATCTTTAGAAGCGACTTGTAAAAATGCTTTTCCTTGACCACCTAACGCTTGAGATGAACTTTGTGCAGCATCTTCATCTAACTTTTGAACGACACCAGCAAACTTACTATAAATCGTAAGCTCTTTTTGTTTTTTACTTAATTCTTCTTTTTGTAATTTTCCTTTTTCTTTCTCAAGCTCAATTGTCTTTTGTCCTATTTCTAACTCACTTACTTGCTCTTCCATCGGATCTGTTACTTCTTTCCCAGCTCCGCTATCTTTCATCTTCTTAATTTCTTTCTTCAACGAATCAATCTTCTTTTTCCCTTGATCATGACGCATATCGGCCATCTTCTGATCAAGGTCAGCTTGCTTCATTTGAAGGTTAATCTCTTCATTATCATAAGAGAATAACTTCGTACCTTTGTCTACTTCTTGCCCTTCTTTCACTTCAATATCTTTCACTTTTCCTTTAGTCGGATCCGCATAGAAACTTTCAATATTACCAGGCTTCACTTGTCCAGAAATTAACTTTGTATTATTCAGCTTACGCTCTGTCACCTTCTCAAAACTTACAGCATCAGCATTTGTTGATGCCCCCTTCTTCTTCCCTTGCATAACAAAAATATTAATAGCAGCAACAATAATAATTAACGCTATAACTCCAATTATTATCCATTTCTTTTTCTTTTTTGGAGTACGAACTGTGTTTTGTAACATTTTCTTTCCCCTTTATTTTTTAATTTTTATATCTAAATAATAAGTTATCAAATACGAATAAACAACATTAAATATACATTTTTTTCAAATAATAACAATTACAAGAGTTAAAAAAGGTCTAATCCAACAAGAGTTGGCCGATATTGTAAACTTTAAAAGACAAACCATTAGTCTTATTGAAAGTAATAAATATAACCCTTCTTTAAAAGCTTATATTCATATAACAAAAATACTAGATGAGTTACTTTGAATACCTTTATTTTTTGTTTTGTCGTAATAGGTGCTGTCAAATACAAATATAACTTACCTGAAAATTTCACTGGATGGTTATCAATGCTAGCAAGACCCATTATATTTTTCGCTTTCCTATCTGCTATTCAATATCTTATTGCTATATTTATTTTATTTAAGAAGTCATTTTTTGTTGATTCGATAAAAGTTGATATAGTTGATTATTCTTAATTAATTGATCGTGTGTACCAAATCCCGAAACTTTCCCCTGATCTAAAACAACAATTTGATCAGCATTTTGAATAGTAGAAATACGATGAGCAATTACAATAGTTGTTTTTTTACAAACAAGATTTTCTAAGGCATGTTTAATCATATTTTCTGAATTAGTATCAAGATTTGCAGTAGCCTCATCCAATAATAAAAATGGAGTATCTCTTAAAAATGCCCTAGCAATTGATATACGTTGTTTTTGACCTCCTGAAAGATTAATTCCCCTTTCACCTAAAACAGTATCATATCCATCTGAAAAACTTGTTATAAACTCATGACAGTTTGCTAAAATAGATGCTTTTATAATTTCATCTTCAGAGACTTCTCTTTGAACACCATATATAATATTTTCACGAATTGTACCCACTAATATAGGACAATCTTGTGAAACATAACTAAACATAGACCTCCATTTATCAAGATCTATATTCAAATGAGATTTTCCATCCAATAAAATTTCACCTTTAAGAGGATCATAAAATCTTTCTAATAAATAAAATAAAGTAGTTTTTCCAACTCCACTAGGACCAACAAGTGCAGTAACAGTATTAGGCATAATTTTTAAATTAATATTTTCAAAAATACTTTTTTCATCATAAGCAAAACCAATATCCTTTAATTCCAATATCCCAAATGATGGTTCTTTTGAAAAGTAATCATTATTTTTTTCATCTTTTTCATCTAAAATATTAAAAATTCGTTCCGTAGACCCTTTAGCAGATTGAACATTTGTAATAAAACGACTCATGACACCCACTGGTCCTACAATTTGAAATAAATATAAAATAAATGCTAATAACTCACCAGAAGAAAGATAGCCTTCACTTACTCTATATGAACCAAACCCAACTACAACAACTATAATGAGAGTAATTGATACCGTCATCAATGGAATTAAAATAGCTTCTATTTTCGCTCTTTTCATTCCATTTACATATAATTCTTCTATTTTCCTCTTACCTCTTTCAAATTCAAAATTCTCTGTACCATAAGATTTTATTAAACGAATTTCGCCAAGAACTTGAGAAAGCAACGCTGTAAATTCCGACATTTTTTCTTGCTGTTCATAAGATACTTTATAAAGCTTTTTACTAATTGGTATAACTATAAATAAAGTAACTGGAACTGCAGATAAAAGTGTTAAAGTCATAGGAACATCTAATAAAAACAAAATAACAACAGCACCAATCATAGATAATCCACTTGAAAACAAATCGGCAATCTCACTTGATAATAAATTCATAGTAACTGTTGTATCATTAGTAACACGACTAATAATTTCACCAGGTTGATTTTTACTATAAAAATCAACCTTAAGATTTAAAACTTTTCTCCATATCATTTTTCTTAAATTAAGAACAACCCTTTGTCCAACCAAAGATAAAAGATACAAAGAAAGTGACATTGAAATAATCTCTACAATTAATAAAAATAAAACTAAAAATAATAATTCATATGAAAAACCTTTAGAAAGTTGTTCAATTTGCTCTTTTAATATTAAAGGTATAATTAAAGAACATCCTGAATTAATTAAGCCAAATATTACCCCTAAAAAAAGTGTAACTTTAGGTGGTGTTGTAATTTCCCATAATGCTTTTAAACTAACATCTTTATCTTTCTCCATAATACATGTACTCCTTTATCTATTATTTAATAATAAGTTTTTTGAATATATCTATCGAAAACTCTTTATTATCGCCATATGAATTCGAAAAGATTTCTTACAAAATTATCATTAAATGAAAAAAATACAAAAACAAAATGAAATCTCTTGGTATATTAATTAAAAGGGTAGCTGGTGGCGCAGGCGGTTACGCTATAGAAAGACTTTTTAATTGGCATAAAAACTAAATAAAAAACCAGCTTAAGAATTAAGCTGGTTTTTTTATTTGTTAATTTTAATATAAATATAAATAGATTATTATTTAATTCTTTTACCAGTATAACCTTCAATTAAACCTTTATAAAATTCCATATAATTAACCCACATTTAGTATTCACCTCCTACAAAACTTAACTAAATAATTAGATATTATCTAAACCAACCACCAATTGTACGACCAAGTTCACGCCATGCTGTTCCCATGATTATCACCTCTTTTACATAAATTACATATACAAATATATACATAATAATGGTAATAGTCAATACATAAATTACAATTATTACATAAAATTCAAAAAAATATAAAACAGGAGTTTTACCAATATAAACTTTTGTTTATTAATTTACATTCATTTTCCCTTTAACATTAGTTGCATATCATTTCTTTTGATATTCTCCAAATACTAAATAAAATTATACATTACACTCAAAAACTATACATACCCAGGATTCATGCTACATTTGAAGGAAATCGTTACTTCCCAGAGATTGATTTCTCTCTATGGAAAGAAGTATATACTGAAAAAGGAATTCAATACGATAAAAACCCCTATGAATACTACTTTCATGCATTTAAAAAAATAAAATAAGCCTATAATTGAACTTCTCATAACTAAAATTATGTAAATAAAAAAGCCCTGTTGCAAGCAAAAATAGGGCTTTTTTAAGCTATTCCATACAAGGACTGCTAGCTTAAAAGTTTTATATATTATTATTTTTTAAATGGTGGTAAATATTTGGTTGGATCTACACGTTCACCATGAAGTGTATCTGTTCTTACTTCCAAGTGAAGGTGATTACCTGTCGCTTCTCCCGTTTTACCAACTTCTCCTATCTTTTGACTCGCTTCTACTGTGTCGCCTTTTTTTACTGACAGCTTACTCATATGGGCATATAAGGTATAAAGTTTCTTTTTATTGTACGTATGTTCGATAACTACTACATTACCATAATCAGTAAACCCATTTTTTTTGCTTCCAAAATCAGCAAAAACTACTTTACCAGATTGAACAGCATCTATTCTTGTTCCTTGTGGTGCTGCAAAATCAAAGCCTTTATGTACTCTACCATTCTTTTTATCTAAATTATAAGGATCGGTGGAAGTTACTTTTTTCATATCTATAGGCATCTTTGCTATATCTTTAAATTCCGATGCCTTAACTGCAGCGTTGATTTCATACTTCACTGAATCATAATCTGGCGATTCAGCAAATGCATTTCCACTAACCGAGAATAATAAACCTGTTGCTAAGGTACTTACTATCATTTTCTTAAACATAATTAATCCCCCTTGAATATCTTTATAAGTTACACAATAAATATATCACTTTTATAAAATTTGTTAATATTTTGAATTTTTATAAATATTTATACGAATTTTGTTAATATTTGGATTATATTTTAGCAATTAGAAAATAGAAGGTTGTCAGAAAGCGCGTAAAACCACATACAAATCCTATTTAATTAATGATAAATTGAACTACCTTAACATTAACTTCGTTTAGAACGAGGAATTCCTAAGTGAAGAGTTCTATCAAACTCTAATTTATTGACTATCTCCGTAGTTTTTGTGGTTAAGAAGCCTTATCACTTCATTGTATAAGGAAAATCTTCTATCGAAAAAAAAGAAAAGATACAAATACATTGTGAACAACGCATAAATATCAATTAAAGTTAACAATAAATTTATTGTTAACTTTAATTGATATTTAAAAATAAAAATAATAATAAAACCGCATATTTATGGGTTTTATTATTATTTTTATTTGTTAACTTATTTCAAAAATATACTTCCAATAATACTAAAAAAATGTTATCTTGTTAACAAGATAACTAAAGGAGTGAATAGTTAATGAAAATTACTATGATGAATAAGGATTCTGGTAACTCACTTGATATGAACTTAATTGATGGTTTCTATATCGAAACTCCTACAAACGTAGTAGAAATCAGTAAAGATGAAGCTGACTCTCATTTTGTAGCAACCATTACTAATCCTAAAGAATTATTATCTCGCCTACTTATTTCAACAACAATCCCAGGAGAAGACACTGAACGATTCTTCTTAGTTGGCGACGAAGCTGGAAAACATGCAT